>Ga0302288_1002172_pt1 | contig 11771 bp, 9 predicted proteins | sample III_Fen_N1_1_FD_194549 | JGI IMG/M metagenome (GOLD analysis project Ga0302288, IMG submission 194549) | Peat permafrost microbial communities from Stordalen Mire near Abisko, Sweden - III_Fen_N1_1 | ecosystem: Environmental > Terrestrial > Soil > Wetlands > Permafrost | place: Sweden: Abisko...
TTCTGATTTTATTTTCTTATCCGGATAGAATTCCTTAACATAAATAATTCCATTATTCAAATGATATTCTATTGTATTTCTAAGAGCTAAAGTGTCGTTATAACCAATTTGTGTATTACAAATTCTGATAGTACCAATTGTCTTTTTCTGCTTTGTTGGAATAGATTTTAATTCGGACTTCGTTCCAATTATACCTTTTTTATTTACAGTAATTTCATTCGTTTTATTAATCTGTTCGATTGTTTTAATACCCGGCTTCCTTTTCGTTGAGTTGTTGCAACTCAATAATAGAATGCACAAAAAAAGGATCAGATTTATATTCAAACATTTCATAACAAGATATTTTTTTTGAATTGTCAGGTTAATTTTTTCTCAAACTTGCACTTATTTCTTTTTCTTGTAATTGATAATCAAGGAAGATGTTATGTATGTTCACCGCTTTATGGCAAGTTTTATCCCTAATGCGAATGGTTTAATATCCGTCGTGTGATACGAATTCCAAACATAGTATAAATTTCGTCAAACTGAAAAAGCTTCTTCGTTTCTGGTTCCAGAATATTGTTTAATCCATAATTAAAGTAATTCCGGCATACAAATCAACTTTTTTGGTAAGCTTTCTATTTTATCGTCGGTATTGGTTTCAATGTCTCTGATTTAGATGATTAACTATCTAATGTTATCGGCTCAAAGAGTTCTCTGCCTAATGCATAAGGTATGTATCCTTTATGTTGTAATCTTCCAATAATTATTGCAGGATGTGTGTTGAACTTTTGTGCAAACTTTCGCACTTTCTCTTCATTTAAAGGAGTTGCATTCAATATCTCTCTTTCTTCATCTTCCGACAAAGTCCACTTAACGGCAAAACTATCCGCTTCCAGTTCTTTAACGTTTATTTTGTCAAGATACTCAATGTTTTCTAAGAAAATATCCTTTTTCCCATGGATCAGAATATGACCCGCTTCGTGGAAGAATGTAAACCAAAAAGCATCATTCCGTTTATATCTCCCTGTTAGTTGAATAAAAGGGGTATCATTCAACCAACGTGTGGAGCCACTAATAGGAGCTTTGGGCAAACATGGAGTATATACTACTTTTACACCCGCTTTCAGACATATGGTCTGTAATTGTATGAAAAAATCGGCAGGTTGTATGGCCATTAAGGTTTTTATTTCAGGCAGCAGTTCTTTAAAACTTTTTTCTGAATAAGTGTTTGTTGGAAGTTCTGCAGCCTGCAATTCTCCCTTACGCAACCAGGCTGAAATGGCATAAGGTTCATTGGTATGTGCAAGTGAAATTCGAAAAGCGACTTTCAATTCCTGATTAAAGTAATAGTCATGCCATGCCGCAGGAGAACTGATACTAAAAAACGAAAGTAACTCAGAAGTTTTTTCTTCTATACTCGAAAATGTACGCAACCATCCTTTCTTTATCATGTCAGAAATAGGAAATAATCTTGCCCATTCTACCGATTGTGCAATCATTTCCTTCCTTTTTTCACGAGCTATAAACTCATCATAATGACGCTGGCTATTCATCCAGAAATGAGCCGGTATCCTGGTTACACTTTCAAATTGTATAGCCATATCGGGAGTTATAGCACTATCGCCTTTGATAACGGCAATAATTGTTTTTTCGGGTTTACCGGTACGTATGGCAAATTCTTTCGGCCCCATGCTCATTTCCTGAAGTTTTTCTTCCAGGGTTTCACCAGGGTGAAAAACAACTTGTGGAAAGTATTGATTTTTCTTTGTTGTCATGGTATTTTTTTTTATTCGTGATAGTCGGTAATCCCGATAATTTCTACACCTTTTATTTCAAACCAGATATATTTCCCTCCTGTATCCATGGGTATAGGATTTTCGTGTGGTTCAAAAATTAATCTATAGGGTTGATCTAAATCACAAGCCCATTGGCCTTTTCTGTTCTCTTTTAGTTCGTGGTATTTGCCCGGCAAATTTCTTACATCTTCAAGTGTTTTGGCTTTTGTTAAATCGCCCAGACGTATATTATAAAGCCTGGCTCTTTGTTGACCCATCACTTTCTGACACTTCTTATAATTGTTTGCCAGCTTCTCGAGTTTGTTATCGTCGAATGTTATTTCCACTGCAAAGATATTATTTATTATGGCTTACAGTATATGTAAGTTTAAATAATTATTTATGTTTAACTATACAGCTATTATTTAATTACATCAAGTTTTAATTCAAAGAAATATCTTCAATCTACTCCATTCTTCTATCTTCCTTTCCCATGGAATACCGGCATTAGCAGGACTGGATGAAGGCAACGAAATAATCTCTGTATTTTCAATACCCACAATGTATTTCTTAAACATTCTTGCCGATTCCTTGCCATTACATCCAATCGCTTTCAGATGGGGATGCCGGGTAATAAATGCATTTATATCATTCGGAACTTCATCTGAAATACTGCTGTCGAGACTTCCGGGTCGGACACATACCTGACATATATCCCAAAGAGCAATTCTATGTCGTAGCAAGTATTTTTTCTTTTCTTCGTAACTCTTCGGAGTAGTTTCCCCGGTAACTATTGCTATTAATTTCCAGAACAAATTTCGGGGATGAGCATAATAGGCTTGCTATTTCAACGATTCTACCCCGGGCATGGTTCCTAAAATTAATAGCGTACATTCCGGATCTTCAATGGATGGCAGCCCTTTAACTTGTACCCCATGAATCGATTTATTAGCAATTGGAATCAATGTGTCAGTGAATTTAGTTCTTATTGGATCTTCTTTTATGTTGTGATATTGATTCTTTTGGGTTTGCACCACTCCAACTTATATCAATACGGGTATCATAATCGGTAACACGAAAACTTATACTTTTTCTAATACACACATCTTTACCATCAAATAAATATGATCTTTTTAATGGGTTGGATTCATGATTAATATTGACCCTCAACACATCTCTATCACCAACTATTTCAGTATTGATTTTATAACTTTTCGACTTATCTAATCTTGTCGAGGGGTGAATTGTACGGTTTCTAAAGATTGTAGCCATGAATCTATTTTTCTGTAAAAGCATTTATAATTTGAAGTCTTCCATTCATTCAAAACAATATCTTCAGTTTCTAAACGATCTTTCTTTAAACAACTCGGGAATTCGAAATATTGACAATAAATTCATTTTACTATTAAAAGTTTTAGTTTGAATGTTATAAGCCTATTGCACTTAATGAATATATTGATATATTTTATTTCAATTCAGTTGATAGTGAATTCTCCAATTCTGTGTTCGTCTGATTTATTGTCTTTATAGAAGACCTTGTAATTCCCCGGTTTTAATTTTCCTATTCTGACAGCTTTACATTTTCTGTCAGGATTATCGAATAGAGAATATCCTGTGATTACAGTCAGATATATTTTGTCTTTTGTAATTGTTGTTTTTGTTTTCAGGCAAAAGAGCGCAGAGTTTACTCCTTTTGGTTTAACTGTCACAGAATCAAGTCCTGAAACATTACATATTACAGGTAAGTAAAATCCATCTTCAGTTTCTAATGGTTTTTCTGTTTTAATTCCTCCAACACTCTGAATGAAATTCCAGTCTTTAGAGCTTCTGGTCAATGTTATAAATAAGATCCAAAGAATTATAACTATAAGAATTACTAATCCGCCAACAATACTTAATTTATTTTTCATGTGTTATTTTCTTTCTTTTACTTTCTTTTCTTTATTGATTAAGGCTGAGACTATGAGTATTGGTGATTTTTGGAGCTTTATTTTTGCATAACGACAAAGTGATTATACGACCAATACCATTTAAATGCAAATCAGTCTCCAACTGCCCGTATTTAGGTTGGATTTCAAGTATTTTTTTTTATTCTTATGCGAATATTCTTTGATTTTATCAATTATTTTCTCCCAAGGTTAAAATACAATCCAAGTTTTACACCAATAGCGAATGGTTTAATATCCGTTGTGTGATATGAATTCCAAACACCATCATAAATTTCGTCAACCTGAAAAAGCTTCTTAGTCTCTGGTTTCAGAACATTATTTAATCCATAATTAAAGTAGCCTCCGGCATACAAATCAACTTTTTCGGATATTTTATAAATTCCACCTAATTCGACTATTGCTGTATATGCAGTATTCAAACTGTATTTTCCGGAATAGTTTTGAGTAATTGTTGTAAAACCATGTTGTGGGATATCGGTCAGTTCAATATTCCACTGAGGATAATATCCGCTGGTAACGATTTCACCACCTGTAGATTTATAAGTTACATGTACCGGAATTGAAATCTTTGCTCCTGCTGTTGCCAATAGCCCAATCTTATTATTGAACCTGTGTTTGAATTGTCCGGTGATTGGAATATCTAAGAATAATACCTGTTGATTTTCCTGCCAGTTTTTAAAATTTGATTTAAAGAGATAGCTATCTCCATCACTGTCAATGGCCGGTGTGCTTTCGGTTAGGTTGAGTGTGGAAAGTGTGCTGAAGGTTTGTACACCAAAACCAGTCTGAATACCCCACTGTGATGTAAAAAAATGACTATATGCTAAATTAACGGTATAACCCGTTTGACCTGATTCTTTTCCATCCTGAAGTGTATACGAAAGATTATGTGATCCTCCACCTACATTGAAATTTAAATAGTTTCCGGTTTCCTGAGCCTGAACGAATGTTGAAATAACGAAACTTAGAAGTATGATGATTTGTTTTTTCATGTTTATTTATTGAATGAACTGAAAGTCTTTTTTGTGAATCTTATTTTCCGACAATTATCTTGAATACATAATCTATTCCTGTGGTAGTCAAATGTCCGATATATGCTCCTGAAAGAGCCAGATTAAATTGATTTAAACTTTTCACTACAGAAGATTTGAAAACGCAGATTCCCTGGATATTGTAAACGGATAACTTAGCAACTTTCAATTGCTCGTCAGTCAATCCTGCAAGTTGGACTGTACAGGGTTCATTCTCTTTTACCGGATTCGGGAATGTAGTAACTTGTGCCTTAACAGATGATTTGTTCAATTCAATTGGACAACTATATAGTGTACTGCCATTGGTAGTTGTCAGTTTTACCGAATAACTTCCGGTTAAACCGTCTGGATCAACATAAAATTGCTTTGTAGCTCCGTCAACTTCAATATTGTTTTTGTACCACTGATAACCCGAAAAACGATTGCCTGAGTTATCAAACATAACTAACATATTGAATTTAGTCCGGATATAATTGGAAGAAACATTGATGGTGAAAGTGAACGGATAATCCGGACTTTCCACATTAAGTTCATTATTCATTTTCAATGTGCCGGAAAATGTTCCATCTGCTGTTTTAGCGGGAATTGGCAATGACAGAATATCTAAAATGTTATCAGAAGGCAGATCTGTGTAAGGTATGTTTTTCAATCCGGCATTTTGAGCTGTGTCATCGAAAGTAATCTTATATTGAGTAGGAGTGCCAGTTTTTATGGCGTACGACAAATCTAAATTATCTCCTTCACAACCCGGAGCCGGAGTTGCCAAAGTATTTAACGTAACGTAATCCGAAATCTTTGCATTGTTGATTACATAATTTGTAGGGGCACGATATTTAATACCGGCACTTCCACTTAATGTGTAAACGACGGTAATAGTTTTATTGGTTCCGACACTTGAATTATCGTAATTTGCAGTTGCTGTTATACTTACATTACCTGTATCAACTGCATCTACACCCTGAAAAGTTCCCAGTTTTATGATTGTAACGTTTGTATTTCCGTCAACCATTTTGTTGGTTACAATGGTAGGATTAGTGATTGTTGTGATGTAATCCGAAATCTTTGCATTGCTGATTTTAAAATTTTCAGGAGAAAAATAATTATCTTTGGCACTACCTGTTAGCGAATAAACTACCGTAATAGTTTTATTAGTTCCGATACTTGCATTATCGTAATTTGCCGTTGCTGTTACACTCACATTGCCCACATCAGCTTCATCTACACCTTGTAAAGTGCCAAGTTTTGTTATTACCACATTAGTATTACCATCAACCATCTTATTGATTACTATAATTGGATCGGAGATCGTCAATGTTTTTGGTGTGAGAGTCTTAAATGTAACTTCATTGCCATAATTTGTCCCGTTCACATTTGTAACATATGCTCTCAGATAGTAAGTTGTGTTGTAATTTAATCCATTAATTGCAGTATTAAATGTACCGGTTGTTGAAGCTGTTCCCTGTACTGTTTTAGTTGGTAGGTCAATGGATGCATTTGAAGTCGTATTCCAGACTACACCATATTGTGTTGGAAGATTTCTATCCAGATTTACAATAGTACCATTTCCCAGTGCTTTACGACTATTAATATTAGTTACTGCATGTGTAATTACAGTAGCAGTTGCACCTTCTATGATATTTTTGAAATCTTTCCAGAATAATGCATTTTGGTATAGGCTTTTTGAACCGGCAGGAACATATAAAGTGCAATTAGTAGTATTAACTCCTTCAAACGGGCCTATAAATGAGAAATCAAAAATTATTGGTGTAGGTCTATATGAACATATCGACAACAAACCTGAACAGTTTTCGAATGCCATACTCCCAAGGTTTGTAACTGATGTTGGAATTGATAAAGTTTTTAATCCTGTAAGGCCATAGAAAGAATAATTTCCTAAATGAGTAAGACCATCTTTAAGTTCTACCGTCTTTAATCCAGTACAACCATCGAATGGATTGGTACCCCATGTTTTTAATGAAGATGGAATTGCAACAGAATCAAGACTTGAACAATATTGAAAAGCATAATCACCTAAACAAGAAATAGTATTTCCTAAAACTATATTTCTTAATGCGGTACAACTCTGAAAGGTCTGATCTCCCCAACTCTTAAGTGAGGATGGAATTTTAATATTTTTAAGTGCAGAGCACATTCTGAATGCAAAAGTACCAAGTGTAGTCAGTCCTTCCGCCAAATTAATTGAATCCAAAGCGTCACAACTATCGAAAACATTAGTACCCCAATTTGTTACATTTGCAGGAATTGAAACTGATTTAAGAGTTGAACAATGGTAAAAAGCAAAACTCCCTATTGATTTAATAGTTGAAGGCATAATAATGAACGATAAACTATTAGTCCATGAACAAAATCCAAATTGAGGAATTTCATTGTCAGGATAGGTAATTGTCATATAATCATTATTTGTGCCAACTGTTCCCGTATATGCTTTAATTTTTACATTTCCAATGTCTAATTTTGCCAAAAAAGCCATATTATCCCGCATGGTTTTAAAATCCCTGGCATCTATATTCCCTGTTATAGTTAAGTCAGTAACCGTACTTAGTTCATTTGCAGTAAGTAATGTAGATAATGTCCCCGGAGTAATTACATTGATAGTTTTTGAAACTTGTGCTTGCCCAATGGCAAAAAGGAATAAGCAAAATAGCAGTAAAATAGGTATTCTTTTCCTCATATTCTTTTAAAATTCTATTGTAAATTTGATTTTTTTATACCTACCCCTGATTTTTGAAGCTTAGCTTTGTCCTACATCTGTAGTGAAAGCAATCACTGTCCCTCTACTGAAGGATAAATTAAATGCAAGCGCTAATACATAACCACTAACATCTCAATCATTTCACCTGTAACGCTGTATGATGATTTGAATTCAGTATGATTTGTCCTGTTTCCATTCTGCTGTCCAAAATATCTCATCCTTTCCTCTGTCATTCAACTACCTGCAAATGTATGAATTATTTTATTAATGCATACAAAAATACTTTTATTTATTAAAATTAATTTTAAGGTATGAAAAAGTTCCTCAATTCCTTTCACAATACCCTTTTATCTATTGATGACTTCAATAGAGGATTCAGACATAAAATCTAATTTTCTATTTGCTTATGACATAAAATGGGTAATTAATCTATAAGTACAAAACATTCTTTTACAGGTTATTATATTCAATTGTGGTTAAAGATCAAACACAAACAACCTGCAACGATCAAATCAATCTTTGCGGTTTTATTGGGTTAATATGATTATCCGCAAGCTGTCCGAGTCAATGTATAATTTCGGAATAAAGTGTAAAATGAATCTCAATAAATGAGTATACTTTTATTTTTGAAATCAGGATTGGATTTATTTTTTCATGTTTATCCGGCATCAGTTTGCGGGGTAATTACACTGCCATTCCGCTCACATTAAATCCGAATTAAAGACATAAACAATACATAAACAATACATAAACAATATATAACAAAACCCTATATAGGATTTAATTATGTCTTGTTTATTTGTTGTTTTGGATTTAATTAATTGTTTTTTCCGGGTGGATTGTGAATGGAATTTCAGGATAATGCCGGATAATTATCATCATCCACAAATTTCAAAAAAACAGGACTGTGGATAAAAACAGCGGTCTGAAGAGTAACAGAAAAGGATACGCTTAACCCAGTCAACCAATTACCCAATCAATCAATTAATTACGGATTAAACACAAAAAAACCGCAAGGATCATTACAATCTTTGCGGTTAACTGATTTTTATCTCTGTATAGTTCAGGTTAAACGAAGTGTGTAACCCTGACTGAAAACAATGCTGATTACAACTGATAATAAAAACACATACACAGTTTCAAATAGCAGATGCTGTTTTCGGTACGATTCTTATTCCCAATACAAGTTGTACTTAGCTCAGTTTCGCCTTATCCAGTAAGGTTATATTCTTATTGCTTTTCAGAGCTATTTCTTTAAATATTCTTCAGTAGTATAAATGGCTTTGACTTTAATATTCTTATTGGCACCGATTACAAATTCACTTAAGCCGATATGCAATTTGTTGTCAGGGTTCCAGTCATAGGTATAACCAAGTTCAGTCCAGGGATATTGTTGATATAAATCGCACTGGTAGTAGCGTTCTATGCGGCTACTGTTAATCCACTTTATATGCGTTGAGTCGGCATTGGCAGGAAAGCAAATCTCACAACGTTTATCACTTACTTCTTTATCGGGACACGGACGGAATAAGTCGGCTGGCCTGACCCAAAACTCTACAAAATAGCTGTACATGGCATTGGGTGGCAATCCAAGGAGTTGGATCAGTCTCCGGTTTACATCGGTTGCTTTTTCTTTTTTCATCCGTTGCAATAGTTCAGGTGCGGTAGTTACCCATATTGGATAATTGCCGGAATTATAAAAAGTAGAATCGATGTATTTTTGGTAATAACTGACATTCTGTTTCCAGGTAACAACCAGTATATAATCTTCACCGTGGATGGTGCTTCGTATCAGGTTTTGATTCTGTTCAGTAACCGGCACCAGGTTGGTATCCACTTTACTTACTTCGGGGTACATGGCCGACTGAACGGCCTGCCGGTAAAGAATTGAGTCGTTTACAATATTCTGTCCGGATAAAGGCAACACCAGAACTGCCGAAAGCAGCATGATAAATAAGAGGGTTGTTTTCTTTTTCATAATATAATTTTTAAGTTGTAATCCAAAGAAAAGAGTTTTAATTCGACTAAGTAACACAGAGCCATGCAAGTATGTATAGTTCGAGTTTAACGAAGTGTAATCTGGACTGTAAACCTATGCAGGCTTTCAACTGATTATAACAATTACAAATGGTACATGCCGTTTTCGGTACTGATCTGATTATCACCAAAATTATCTCTTTACTCAAACTGCTGTATTAAGGGACTCATTCTAGTTTATGAAATTTACAGTTTCTGCCCATGATTAACAGTTTTGAATTTTTTATCTTGCCTGTTCTTTAATTTCCACAGGTTGCAATCGTGCGGGATTCCCCAAGTAGTGATCCAGCGGGTGTCACGGACCCACACCCGCTGGGTTGATGTTATATACCATGCTAGACCAATACTAGCAGGATAGAGTGACTAACTTTTTCGGGTTGTTGCTCTTGTTTTTAACTTAGTATAGATATATAATACTAACTGAATTAATTTATCTGGAATTTTTTATTTCATCAAATATATTTTTTATTACTTTTAGCGAAGTTGCTTGCCTGACATCCCAGTATTTTGTGTGCGAAAGTAATGGAATGTGCGACACCAGCCTACCAACTGCTTTTATCGGCTCATCTTTTATCCCTGCACCAAATTGATCCGACAGTTTTCCACCTATCCAGTCATTTTCAAAGTAAATATTTGTCCATTGAGTTTCTGCAAAATGAGCTGAATGATTCAAAATCATTATATTTCGGGGATCTTTATCTTTACCTGTAAGTTTGTCTTTACCTGTACGTTCAAATTTTTCATCGAAAGCGAAATGTTTTTCAATTGCATCCAACTGTGGTGGAGATGTAGGATATTCACGTTGATTCTTTTTCCTCTCAAAATTTTTTTCTGAACGTGCGATCAACATTGGAGCATGTGTAAGTGGTGATCCCATGGTTATGAAGTTACTCACCCTCCATTCATTACCAAGTCTTCTATATTCTTTAAAAAGTTCACCCTGCAATTTCTGGTATGTAGCATCAGGTTTTGTGGACAACTTCTTTAATTCATCGAGCTTTTCCTGGCTTATTTTATCTGGTATGTTTGAATATTTATAGTGATACTGAGCAAATAAGCTTGCAAGTATATCATAGGATACCATTGTTCCCAAACTATGAGCTACAACTACAATTTTACAGTATTTGAAGTCTCCATTTGGTTTTTTTGCCTCATGCAGATTTTTTAATAATGCAATACCATTTTTCCTGATTTTTTCTCTTGATTCAATATTTGCAGGGGATGGTATAGTATATTTAACAACATCTCCTACACTTTTGGTTATTACACTTACTAACGTCCCTGAAATAAGCTCCCAACAAGTTTTAATTCCTAAAGCAATTGCAGTACCTAATAAAGTAGCACTTAAAGGATCTTTAAACAAGTATTGAAGAAAATTATATCCTCCAAAAGCCAAAAGGACTAGAGGCAGTAAAAATAAAACTATCATAAGCCGAACCGAGTTTATATGACTTGAAATGCTTTGAGATGGATTTTTAAAAAATAGTAATTTGATTACCCATATCATTGTTTCGGTAATACCTGGCTCATCAACATAAGGTGCCCAGTAGTACTCAAAAAAATCATAAGGTTGCCCACTGAAACTAAGCCTCCTTGTCTCAGTGTCTTCTGTTATTCTATTTGGACTGCTGTATTCTATTTCATTTTCTGTTTTTAGGGAATTTGCAAATCCCCTTAGAGTATCCATCGGGAACTGATTTCCCATACCATGAACTACAACAATCGCTATTCGATCATGCGAAGTGCTCATATTAAAAATTCTTAAGAGTTGAGTGATTCGTTATTTCAACATATCTGCAAACAAGAAGAAACAGCCCAACTAGAGCGGGTATATGACATTTGTTTTTCAGTTTTTATATTTCTATTGGCACGAATTATAAATACGTACAAGCGGGTGAATTTTTCGGCTTATTGGTTTAGACGAATGTAAATGACTGTTTTTAAAAAATTTGAAACATTCCTAAATCACAATCACACTATCTAACAAGCCATTCCCTCCGGCATAATCTGCAACACTACTCTGTTAATAATCTTCCGGTCTAAATAATCTCATAAACATATTGTTTATCACAAGTTTGCCCGTCAAATCCACTTCATTCCACTTTTCATTCCACCAAAATGATAAAGTACGATGAAGCGGAAAGCGAAGCTGCAAGTGTTGCTTTCAGGCAGGTACATAATCACAATTTCTACGCGTGGAACCCAAAACTGTCCCCAACCATCCTGATTTATTATATAAAGTAAATGTAAATATATTAACATATAGTTTTTATGCATCCTTTCA
>Ga0302288_1002173_pt1 | contig 11766 bp, 8 predicted proteins | sample III_Fen_N1_1_FD_194549 | JGI IMG/M metagenome (GOLD analysis project Ga0302288, IMG submission 194549) | Peat permafrost microbial communities from Stordalen Mire near Abisko, Sweden - III_Fen_N1_1 | ecosystem: Environmental > Terrestrial > Soil > Wetlands > Permafrost | place: Sweden: Abisko...
CCCCAGTAGTATTTATCCCCCCCCTGTTTGTTTTTATTGATTTCCTTTTCCCAAACTACCATTTTGTTTTTACCTTTACCCCCACAACAAACCATAAATAACACAGATATGAAAAAACTCTTAATCCTCATTTTTATTGGCTTAGGCTTATGTTCTTTGGCACAAACTGCAAAACCGCAGTTGATTAATTATTATCCCAGAAACATAGTAAGTAGCATTGTTCCTGATGGAGATTCAATATGGGTAGGTACATACGATGGTGGAGTATATCAATGCGATTTGCAAGGTACAATACTGCAATATTTTAATAATCATTTTGATATTAATACATCAAATAGGATAAACTGTATTGCAATTGATAAACACAAGAATAAATGGCTTGGAATTGATGGTGGAGTTTTAAAATTTGATGGAACTAATTGGACTGACTATACTATTTCTAATGGTTTGATAAATCTATTTGTTAAATCTATTGCTATAGATGCACAAGGTAACAAATGGTTTGGAACTGAAAAAGGGGTATCAAAATTTGATGGAATTAATTGGACAAACTATACAACTACTAATGGATTGGTTAATAATGAAGTTTATTCTATAGCGATAGATGCTCAAGGGAATAAATGGTTTGGTACGGGAGAAGGAGTTTCAAAATTTGATGGGATTAAATGGACAAACTATACAACAGCTGAAGGTTTGGTTGGCTATACTATTTATTCTATTACAATCGACGCTCAAGGAAATATATGGTTTGGTACAGATAGTGGAGTTTCAAAATTTGATGGTACAAATTGGACAACCTATACAACAGATAACGGTTTGGTTAGTAATAATGTTAATTCAATATCCATAGATACTCAAGGGAATAAATGGTTTGGAACAGATAGTGGTGTTTCAAAATTTGATGATTCAAATTGGACATCTTATACAACAGACAACGGCTTAGCAAATCAAAATGTTAATTCAATAGCCATAGACGTACAAGGGAATAAATGGTTTGGTACAGATAATGGAATTTCAAAATTTGATAATACTCACTGGTCAAAATTGTCAACAACTAATGGCATGGTTGATATTTCTGTTAATTCCGTAACATCAGATGACAAAGGGAACAAATGGTTTGTTACTGATAAAGGAATTTCAAAATTTGATGGCTATAATTGGACAAATTTTACACCACCTTATGGGTCATCAATCGATTTCTTTAATTCAATAATCATAGATGCTCAAGGGAATAAATGGATTGGAACAAATAATGGAGTTTCAAAATTTAATGATTCTACTTGGATAAATTATACAACTTTTGACGGTATTGTAAGTTCTATTGTTTTTTCATTCGCCATAGATGGTCAAGGGAATAAATGGATTGGAACAGATAATGGAATCTCAAAATTTGATGATACTATCTGGAAAACATATACAACTAATGACGGTTTAACAAATAATACAATAACATCTATTGCTATAGATGTTCAAGGGAACAAATGGTTTGGTACTTGGGGTAGTGGGATTTTAAAATTTGATGGAATTAATTGGATAACTTATACAATAGCAAATGGTTTGGTCGATAACCATGTAAGGTCAATTACAATAGATCTAGAAGGTAATAAATGGATTGGAACAAATAATGGTATCTCAAAATTTGATGATACTAATTGGACTACATATACAACAGCAAATGGATTGGTCTGTAATAAAATTAGTTCATTAACGATTGATGCAAAAGGCTATAAATGGTACGGAATTGATAATGGTATCGCAAAATTTGATGACTTTTCTTCGACAAGTTATTTAATAAAATCCATTTCTCAGTTTAATTATATTAATTCAATATTTATTGATGATCAGGAAAATAAATGGTTAGGAACTTATTATGGAGTATCCGTTTTTAATGAAAATGGTGTTGAATTAAAGACTAACAATGAAATGGATAATATTGTAAAAATCTCAGGTCAATTATTTTATGACAATGATAAAAATGGACAATTTTCAACAAACGACTATTTTATTAAAAGACAAAAAGTGATATTATTACCCAATAATATCACAACTTTTACAAACTACAAAGGAGAATATTTTTTCAATGTAGATTCTGGAAAAACCTATACCGTTCAAATAATTCCTCAATCTCCCTATTATAAAGGGACTCAAGAACTTTCGTATCAAGTAAAAGCAACGAACAAAGATACCATCTTACCTAACATTGCTCTTTGGGGGAAAGACACCATTAGCTTTAATTCGATGTTTACAGCAGGAATTCATCGTTGTGGTATGAAAGTGCCATTTTACTACACTTTTCGTAATAATGGAACTCACCCTGCAAATGCACTTATTGCAATTGCTATAGATAACAAAGATAGTATTATAAAAACCATCCCAACAGCCGATTCAGTAGGAAGCGATGGTCGCCTATTTTGGAAGTACAACAACATTCCAGTTTCTGATGATAGACAAGTACAATTGCAATTACTACTTCCTACAGGTACTTTAGATACCCTTTTATACAAAGCCGAAGTATTATATAAAGATAGCGTTGCTAGTTCTGCAAGCCTTTATTTACCTACAAAATGTAGTTACGACCCTAACGACAAACAAGTAACTCCCCTTGGAGTTAATAAAGAAAAACTTACCCTCAAAAACGAAGATTTACAATTTACCATTCGCTTCCAAAACACTGGCAACGACTATGCTTACGATGTAAAAATACTCGACACCCTTAGCTCGCAACTCGATTGGTCAACATTTGCCGTAACAGCATCGAGCCACAAGCTACGAACAGAACTTTCGGCAAAAGGACTTGTAACATTCTTTTTCGACAACATCATGCTTCCGGATTCTGCCACAAACTACATTGGCAGCAATGGTTTTGTATGTTACACCATAAAACCAAAATCATCGGTTACCGAAAATACCAAAATACACAATACGGCACATATTATCTTCGACCAAAACCCTGCGGTAGTAACAAACACAACGCTTAATACTTTGGTAAGCACTTTGCCATGTTCACAAACTGAGAATCAATTAACTCGTTTTGCTGCAAGTAAATTTGTTTTTAACGGTCAAACCTATATAAAAGCTGGAACATTTTCTCAAAACCTAATAAATGCAAATGGTTGCGATAGTATCATTCGTCTTAAGCTGGTTTTAACAGATATTGTTGGCGACATCAACGGCAATGGAACAATCGAAAGTCCCGAATTAGCTGGCGATTTCAATGGCAACGGCAAAATAGATGGAACCGAAAAACTTGGCGACATCAATGGTGATGGCATCATCAATAATAAAGAATTACTTGGCGATAGCAACGGAAATGGTATTATCGACAAAGATGAATTAACCGGAATTATCGAAATTGATGGTTGCTCAGTTTCACTTTATCCTATTCCAGTTATCGATAAACTCACTATCCAACTAAAAGACGCATGCAATCCAAGTTCAATAAGCATCGTCAATGCTTTAGGACAAACGGTTTATTCAAACTCAAAACCAGAAGGTCAAAGCATTGTTGTTGATATGAATGGAATGGCAAAAGGATCGTATGTTGTTCAAATAGTGGTTGAGGGGAAAAGTTATTCGGCGATTATGCTTAAGGAGTAATATGTTTCAATGAAGTTTTATTTTTTAACTCACCCCCAGTTTGCGTTGCAAACCTTCCCCCTCTCTTTGTAAAGAGAGGGGGTGGTGCAAAGCACCGGGGATGAGTTAAAAGAATCAAAAATGCTTCGACAAGCTCAGCATGACGAAAGCCTTGCCACAGTCACCCTGAGCCTGTCGAAGGGCTTTATTAAATTTTAATAGTCTATTTTAAACCCTAAAACGCAGCCATCAACAAATCGATATTCTTATAAGGTAAATCGAAAAATTTGCTGATATAATAATTGGTAAGAATGCCATTAAACGTATAAACTCCTTGGCGTAAGGTATAATTCGTTTTTAAATATGAATTTACACCACCCGTTTCACCTATCTCAAAAAGAATTGGAGCAAAAATATTACTCAATGCAATTGACGACGTACGTGCTACACGAGCAGCAATATTGGGAACGCAATAATGTGTAATGCCATATTTTTGAAAGGTCGGATTTTTATGTGTTGTGCAACGCGATGTTTCAAAACAACCACCTTGATCGATGCTAAGGTCAACAATAATGGTTCCCGCTTTCATATTTCTTACCATATCTTCCGAAATATAAAACGGATTATCGTCTTCGTTAAGTTGAATGGTTCCAATAACAACCTCGGCTCCAGTAAGTGCCTTTTGAAGTACTGGTGGATGGTACGTTGAGGTGAAAATGCGTTGACCAAGATTTCGTTGAATATCAACTAATCGTTGAAGATTACTGTCAAATATTTTAACCGTAGCACCAAGTCCTAAAGCGGTGCGAGCAGCAAATTCGCCAGCAGTATTTGCACCAAGAATAACAACTTCGGCAGGCGATATTCCTGTAACACCACCAAGCATAATTCCTTTGCCATTGTTGGCATTGCTCATATATTCTGCTGCAATCATTATCGAAATACTTCCAGCAATTTCGCACATCGAACTAACTACAGGATAGCTTCCGTTCATGTCGCGCATATACTCAAAACCAATGGAAATAACTTTTTTTGCCAATAAAGCTTTTATTGTTGCATCTGCCTCGTGGTTTACGTTGAACGACGAAATTACCGTTTGACGTTCACGCAATAATTCTATTTCGGGTATAGTAAATGGTCCAACTTTTAGGATAATGTCAGCAGCATAAACCGATGGTTTATCTTCGCACATTGTTGCACCAGCTTCAAGGTATTTTTCATTCGAAAAACTCGATTCTTTACCAGCATCGCGTTCATATAAAATAGTATAACCATTGCTCACCAATAACTCTACAGCTTGTGGAGTAAGTGCTACACGACTTTCATTTGGATCGATTTCTTTTGGAATTCCAATGGTCAAACATTTTCGTTTCGTTGTTACTTCAAGCATTTCTTCTTGAGGAAGAAATCCCGTTTTACCCATTGTAAATGGATTAGATATCTGTACCATAGCTTCGTAAGAGTTTAAGCAAATATAAAAAAAATGCCGTACATTGTAAACCGATTTATCAAAAGACTTTCATGCAATGAATATCGCCGAATGTTACGCTATTTTAGGATTGGAAAAAACCTACGACGAAAAGTCTATTAAAACAGCCTTTCGTGCTTTGGCAAAGGACTTACATCCCGATTTGAATCCAAATAACGATACCACGGAACAGTTTCGCACGGTGAAAGAAGCTTATGAAACCATTTTGCTTTTTCTTGAATTTAGAAAAAATCATGGTGCAACTATTGGTCAAATGCTTATAGATGAAGAGCAAAAACAAGAAGATGATTTTATGGAACGGGTTGAAAAAGCTCGTCAAAAAAAGCAAGAAAAACGCGACCACGAAGCAGCTTTAATAAAAACCATTTACCATAAATACACCCATTCTTGGCGAATATATTATGTTGCATTTTTGCTGTTAATTGGAATTCCAACGGCTGTGTTATTAGCTTACGATTATAAAACGCAAGGCGATATTACTATTCAAAAGGTTGTTTCTACCATCATTTCGCACAAAGACACAGCTAACGAAGATTTTTATATTACTCTTAATAATGGCATGACAATTCCCGTTTCGGCTAATTTGTATGCAGTTTGTAAGCCCGGGAAACCTTTGCTCATAGAACGAAGCCATTTCTTTGGCGAAATAAAAGCCTTGTACGAAATTAAAGGCCAGGCATTTTTGCTTTATGAACCAATAACTTTTTTCGACGATGCTTGGATGTTTTGTTTTCTGCTTCTATTGCTTCCACTGTTTAGCTTTTTCATGATGAAGCCAAATTTTACTTTCGTCTTTTTCTTTATTCATTACAATATGTTTTTTCAACCTTTACTTATAGCTTATGTTTTGCTTGGAGATGGTCGAATTATCTATTTTTTGAATATGTATCTGCGCTAAAATTAATTATTCCCCCTATTCAATTCCTTTTCAATTTTGATAATAAAATGAATCGTTTCGTTTTAAAATTTATAGTACATTCGCACAGTTTCATTTAACAATTGCAATGCAGTTAAGTCCCTCAAACGATACCATTTTACTGAAAAAAGTAAAAGCCAAAGACAAAGTGGCTTTCGACGAGTTGTTTCGTTTATACTATAGTCAGTTAAGTCGTTTTAGCTACAATATTGTTCGCGATAAAAGCATAGCAGAAGAAATTGCTCAAGAGTTTTTTATTTCGTTGTGGGAGCAAACTCCAATGGTTACCGATTCGGTAAAATCGTACTTTTTTAGGTCTATTTATAATCGATCGCTCAATTATCTTGAAAAAGCAAAAACACGAACTCGAAACGAAGATACCTTTGCAACAGAACAAGATCATCACACAGAATCAGAACCTGCCGACGAGGAACAAGAAATGCATAAAAGAGTTTCGCAAGCCGTTGACGAGCTACCCGATAAATGCAAAGAAATATTTATGCTATGTAAATATGAAGAAATGAGCTATTCCGAAGTTTCAGAATTGCTCAATATCTCACCCAAAACGGTTGAAAATCAAATGGGAATTGCTCTCAAAAAATTACGAGAACGTTTGCTCCCTTTTTGGACAAAGAAATAGATTACTTTAAAACGTAATATTCAATCTTCTTATTCGGATTCAGTCTGTTTTTATCGACCATTCCATTTATTCCAGTAATTTTAGCTTTATCGGTGTGTTGCCAGAAAACCCAATTAATTTTAGGTTTCTTTTTGTAATTACATATCCAAAGATTATAGTCTTTAAATGATGTTTTCAAATAGGTGTTGTAATACGATTCGTTACAATAAATGATTGGGTATACTTTAAAACTCTTATAAATCTCGGCACAAAAAGCTTTGATTTCTTTAGCGATGTTAATTTTTGCACGGCGAGTTCTTTTTGTAAATTCTACATCAAGTACAGGATGTAAATCGCCTTTTTGAAGTTTTGCGTTACGAATAAAATGCTGAGCTTGTTGTTTCCCCGAACTTTGATATCCAAAAAAATGATATGCTCCACATGGAATATTTAGTTTACGAGCACTTTTTATATGTTCAGCATATTTAGTGTCGGTAAGCGAATTACCTTCGGTAACTTTAAAAAAAATAAAATGTGGTTTATTGTTTTTGTCGATTTTCTCCCAATCAATGTCTCCTTGATGATGAGATAAATCGATACCCCAAGCATGTTTTGAGTAGTCTGCAGTATCTACTTCCGCTGGAGTTACATATCTTTTAACATGACGATGAGATGTTTTTGCATAGTTTTTATTAAACGGAATTAAACAGAATACGATTAATACCAACGAGGAAATAAATACTTTATTTGTCATACATTCAGCACTTTAAAGATTTCCAACTGAGAAATTTATGCTTCGATATGAAGCATTTTATTGATTATCTACGCATTACAAGAATGCCATGTTTCAAAATTATAAAATATTTTTCATTTACAAGCATTGTATGCCTTAAATTTCAGCTAGTTATGTAAAAATAATTGTTTTGTCATTTTTAAACTATTATTTCATGTAATTTCATCAAAACCCAAATGAGGTTTTATTCTTCAAAAATGGTCAACTTTTTGGTGTATTCATGCTTATCCGTTTTTATACGAACAAGATAAATGCCAGGGTTTGTTTTTAAGTCTATTGAATTTCCATTATAATTATCAATTGAATAAACCAATGTTCCTATTATCGAATAAATCTTCAAACTTTCAATAGCTTCGTTCGAAGTAATTGAAAACGCTCCTGAGCTTGGGTTTGGATATAGAGTAATAATTTTATTCTCTCTAATTATTTGATCTGAAACTATAGGTTTCGATGTTACATTTACAATTGTTTCATTGGTGTAAACGGCACAATCATTACTTATTTTACATCGCAATCCAATACCATTAATAGCTAATGTTACTAGTGATATTTGAAACGAATCGTTTGCCGTATTTGCATAATTATTTCCAAAAAAATCTTGCCAACCTTGTCCATCGTGCATATTCATTTGCCATCGGTAGTTAACGGTATCACCTGCTAATGCCGAAACAGTAAGCAAACTGCCTTCTACAATACTCGTATCTTGTAAATTTGGAATGTTTGTGACACAAATATTGCTGTCGAGGCTGATGTTTGCGGGTATTTTAGATGCACTGGCACTTCCCATTTGTGCAATTTCGGTTGAGGTCATGGTGTAGTCTCGCAATTGAATACTATTGACATACAAAGTGCTGGTTTCATTACTTTCGTCCGAAAATAGATGCGACATCTGAATTGCCCAATTATTATTTATGCAAAACCGATATTTATAATTGTCGGGAATAGAAACAGTTCCCCATAAATTGCCATTACCATAAACTTTCAATTCATTTTCATCTAAATCGAATGCAAATGCTAATCGATACCAAACACTATCTTCAATTGTTCCAAAGTATTGATCGAGTATACCTACACCATTATTTTGCGTTGTGTTTATGAAAAGTTCAGCATCGTCGGAATTTGCACTTCCCGTTTGAAATAAAGCTATATAATCTGTAGTTGATGCTGGTTTAAGTATGTCCATTATCAAAGTATAATCGAGATTGCAGTCGCAATATTTCCACGAAACTTCTGCCGCTGGTGCTATGTTCGAAAAAAAACGAAGAGCATGTGCCGAATCTAAACCTGGAACCATTAATACTTTTGCCACGGTATCGTTTATTTTGGGAATATTGAATTCGCTTGTCGATCCATATTGTAAGGATTGCAATTTATTAGAGGTATCGCCAGTTAAAACAAGTTGTGATCCAATTTTCCCAGTTAAGTTGCTATCGTTAAAATCCCATTGACCTGTAATTCTTTTTTCGGGAAAAAATCCACCATATTTATTATCGCAAAAATAAGAAAGAGCCATAGCTGCACGGTCAGTTTCTAAACCATCAACACCAAAGTTTTTGGCATATTCAAATAAATCGTGTCCATTAATTGTATATGTCCAAAATTCCAAACCTACTGCGTGAAGCATGTTGCGATATTCTTTTGGCCAAGTTAACGCTGTGTCTTGTATGTCAATAACTGGAACTTCGGCAGCTATAACGTTTTGTTTTTTTAGGCTAAGATAAAATGCAGTATCGTGAATGTTGCTTGGTGGTTCTCCAAAATAAACAAGTGGAGTATTTGGTAATAAAGTATGGTATTCTCTAACCTTGGTAGTGTCATCGGGATCAATTATGAAAATATCAGGTTTTGCACCCGATTCTTGCAAGACTTTTTTAATCGCATTAGGTTGATACACCTTCATGTTTAAATAAAGCTTTCGATTATATTTTTGTGCAATTTTAACAACTTCAAGAAGGGTAGGTACTTTATTCCCAGCAAATTTTGGAGCTTTCCAACTTCCAGCATCAAGTTTCTTAACTTCTTCTTTGGTCATTTCTGCAATATAACCTTGTCCATTGGTGGTTCGGTCTACATAATCGTCGTGCATGAGCATCAAAACGCTGTCTTTTGTCATTCGTGGGTCGCATTCTATAGCCCACGCTCCTTCAATAAATCCTTGCTCTATCGACAAAAGCGTATTTTCGGGGAAATAATACGACGAACCTCCACGATGTCCAATTGCATGAAAGGTACACTGAGCAAATACCGATTGTATTGTAAAAAGGAGAAATAAAAGGAAAAGGTAGATTATTCTCATAATAATTCAGTTTAGAATTCAAGAAATCGGTCATTGATATTGAATTATTCTAAACGAAATTAATAAGAGGAAAGTTACTTTATATGTTTATTCTCAATATATTCCAATAAAGGATAACTTTTATCAAATGGGACTATTTTATTTCTCATTGATGCTTTTCCATTTGAAGAAAAATGGCGAGAAATTTCTAATGTTTTTTCAAAATAATCATTATTCGATTTATCCTTTTGATGATAAAGTATGTTTATATCGATACAGTTTTTATTCTCGAAAAGACTATTTAATAGAATTCTATCTGATAAACCACAAGAATGACCAAGTATATATATTTTATAATATCCTGAGTTTATAAAAGTATTTAATTTCCTATAACTATCTGTTTTGAAATACCCAAATGATTTAAAATGTTTAAGGAATTCATTGTTGTTTAATTGTTCAATTTTAGAGTAAAACGAATCCATTTCATCTCCATATCCAAAGATTATTGGATTTAAGTCATTATTGAGTTGCCCGTGTACATATATAAGATTCTCTCGTTTTAATTTTAAAGTATCTTTATATAGTTCGAAGGTTGATGTGTAATTGAAATTAAGGACTAAAACATTATTATCAAGAGTAATATCATTATCAGGTTTTAGCGAGTTATGAATTAAGTACTCTATTTTTTCGTTCTTAGATATGTTAGCATCAACTGTCAATAGATAATCTGAAAGTTTCGACTTCAGTTCTTCCAAACAATTATTTAGTTTTATTAAAAGACCATTTAGATATGTTCTGTTTTCAGTTTCAATTTCATACTGTTTAAAGATTTTTAGCAGTTCATTATAGTAAATTGATTCAATATCTATCCAATTTTTATCATTTGAATCTTCAATTAATCGGTTTATCAATTGGAATTTGTATTCAATCGTTAAATTATGACTTTTCTTATAACTGAGAAATTCATTAATAGTTTTAAATGTTTCAGGATAATAAGAATTTGAAGCTTTAATTTCCATTAATGAATCTTTATAGGGCTGTTTTTGAATAAATTCATTAAAGGCGGAATTTAAGTACCATAAGATAAAATCAGAATATCGAGTCTTTAACCCATGTGCTAAATCAAAACCATTTCCAATAATAATAAGTTTATTCATAATACAAAAAATTACACCAGCCCATCAAGTTCAACAACAACGGGGCAATGGTCCGAATGAATAATCGATTGTAAAATGCGTGCGTCTCTTAATTGTGGTTTTAGTTCTTCTGTTATCATGTTGTAATCGATACGCCAGCCGATGTTTCGAGGGCGTGATCCAGCTCTGTAACTCCACCACGAATATTGTTCAGCTTGCGTATTGTATTCGCGGAAAGTATCAACAAATCCTGATTCTACTAAACGATCCATCCACTCGCGTTCTTGTGGTAAAAATCCCGAAACTCCAACTTGTCGTTCTGGATGATTGATGTCGATTGCCTTATGGCAAATATTATAATCGCCAGAAACAATTAATTTGGGTTGTTTTTTTCGATATTCACTACAAAAAGCAAGAACACTTTCAAGATATGCTTCTTTAACCGATTGACGAACGTCGCCCGTTGTTCCCGAGGGGAAATAAGAATCGATTAACGAGAAATTGTCGAATTCCAATAACAAGAATCTACCTTCAGAATCGAAATGAGGTTCACCAATTCCTAGAATAATATTTTTAGGTTTTATTTTTGTGAAAATAGCAACGCCACTATAGCCTTTCTTTATTGCCGAATGCCAAAAAATATTGTAACCCAATTTTTCAATTTCTGTAGTATCAACCTGAATATGTTCGGCTTTTGTTTCTTGAATGCAGATAATATCGGGGTTTTCTGTTGCTAACCAATCAATAAAACCTTTTGTAATAGCTGCTCTTATGCCATTTACGTTATATGAAATGATTTTTGTCATTGTCAGTGTATTTAAATTTTTTGACTAAGATATAAAATTATTGAAATCCTAAATTGTTTGGTCGCTAGATGTTTCTATTGACTTACAAATGTGTTGGACATTTCATCGCTTCGAACTTGTGAGGCATCAAACTTCGGTTAAAAATATATTGAATTG
>Ga0302288_1002175_pt1 | contig 11762 bp, 11 predicted proteins | sample III_Fen_N1_1_FD_194549 | JGI IMG/M metagenome (GOLD analysis project Ga0302288, IMG submission 194549) | Peat permafrost microbial communities from Stordalen Mire near Abisko, Sweden - III_Fen_N1_1 | ecosystem: Environmental > Terrestrial > Soil > Wetlands > Permafrost | place: Sweden: Abisko...
TAGTATCGTATTTTGTAATTCAACTTCAGGTGGCTATTCTCATGAAAGCAATCCTAATCATTGTAATCAGTCTGGTAATTTTTTGGCCGATATATCGCTTCCTGATCATTCCATTTAAGCTAACCCGTTTAATATTTGGATTGAAGGGAAAAGAGCGGGAAGCTACTCTTCAACCAGAACTTCTATACATAGAGCAAGGTGGTTTCATGAGAAGGAGTAGGAATGTGTAGCTTACCATTGCTCCGGTATTTCTTGTTTTTCGATATTTGTCATTTTAGGTAGTATAATGTGATCTTAAACAAAAGTGACTAAATCGGGTTAGATAGGCAGAACAAAAATTTATAATCATGATCAGTTTCAAATGTAATTCGGGCATTTATTCACTGGAAGTCACTCAATATCTGAAAATCACTTTGCCCGAAGCCTGGGATTTTTTCTCGTCGCCCGGCAATTTATCGAAAATTACTCCCGAACACATGGGATTTGAGATTACTTCAGGAGCTCCGGCAAAAATGTACACCGGACAAATCATCACTTACAAAGTATCGCCATTCCCGGGAATTAAAACCAACTGGGTGACAGAAATCAAACATGTTTCTGAAGGTTCATTCTTTGTAGATGAGCAACGCTTCGGCCCATACCGGATGTGGCATCACGAACATCATTTCGAAGCACAGGGTAACGGCGTTTTAATGACCGATCGGGTTTCGTACAAATTGCCTCTTGGCTTTTTGGGTCGGATAGCGCATTCACTCTTCGTGAAAAGTCAATTAAAACAAATATTTGTTCATCGGGAAATCTGTCTGGAAAGGATGTTTGAGTAGGGTTTTGTATGGTTGGGAAATATTCGTTTTGATTATCTTAAATCAAATGTTTAATTTGGTTCAAATTTTTAGAATGGAATCTGAACGAATCAAATACAGGACAATTCTCTGCATCGCTACGATAGCAGCTGCTGTATTGCTTCCTTCGTTTTCTCCAGTGGGCTATTCTAAATCTGATCTGATTCCGGACAGTAATTCCATCAATGTATTTCTACAAGAGAATTACGAGCCTGAATTCAATTTGAAAGCCGATTCAGTAACTATTCCGATGAAGCGGTCAGGCCGGCTGTTTCTGATTGAAGCCACAGTTGACGGTGAAACCGGCAACCTGGTTTTTGATACTGGCGCCAACGGATTGGTTCTCAATAGTACCTATTTCAGGAGTTATATAAAATCGGGCAGAGCAAGTTCAAACGGAATTACCGGAGCGGTAGGTTCTACCGACCAAATTTCGGTTGCTAAACTAGAATTTGCAGGGCTTGTGTATAAAAAACTAAATGCGGACCTTGCCAATCTCGGGCACATTGAAAATCGAAGAAACGATAAAATTCTCGGGTTGATTGGCTTTGGTATGTTACGAAACCTCGAAATTGTAATTGATCCGATCAACAATGAACTTAAGCTTTTCAGGATTGATAAAGCTGGCAACCGACTGAATGGCGGTGTGCCGGGGTTCAAACCTGATTATTCGCAAAAAATAGAAGGGAACTCCAATATTCTTTTCCTGAAAGGAACGATCAGCGGGAAAGTTCTGAATTTCTGTTTTGATACCGGTGCCGAAACCAATGTGATTTGCAGCGATTGCAATAAAAAGATCATGAGTACGCTAACTATTACCCGAAGGGCTTCATTAAAAGGTGCCGGATCGGCCGGTGCGGAAGTATTGTTCGGAAGAATGAACGAATTCTTGATTGGTAATCAACAGATACCGAATATGGAAACGATTATTACCAATCTGGATGCTTTGAGTGAATCGTACGGAACCCACATTGATGGAATGTTGGGCAATAGTTTTATGAAGCAAGGAATTGTATGTGTTAATTTTGTGAACAAACAGTTTGGTATCCGTTTTACGAAAGGAGAGGAAAAATGAAGACAATTACCTGTTTTGTCGTGTTGTTCGTTTTGCTGTTGCTCAGTTCGTTGAACTCCAGGGCACAGTTCGATCCTGAGAAAGTTTGCCGGATCGAGAACGATCAACTTGTTTTTACGCTGAACCTGAAATGGTCGGAAAAAGAGAAAAAAGAGGTTTCGGTGCTGTTTGATCTGGATAGTGCTTTGATTGCTCAGGTTTACGATGGGAAAACGAACATAGTGATTGGAGATGAGAACTGGAAAGTCAAGCGATTACCATCAAACCTTGTCGAACTTTCGAAATCGGTGCAGGCGAAGGCCGATAAAAACATCAAGGTTAACGATTTGTTTCGGGTGATCGATAACTGGATGAACTTTGCCGGAAATACAGCGGAAACAAATGTGGTATTTGGCGTCAATAACTTTGAAGTTGCGAATGCTTTTAATTACAGTTATGGTACAGCCCGGTTTTATCTTCCGACAGAAAAAACCGCACGGAAAGTATACATTTCAGGTACTTTTAACAATTGGAGTACTTCGAAAACCCCAATGAAACCGGTGGTGGGAGGTTGGATGGTCGATCTGAAACTGAAGCCAGGTAAGTATGTCTACAAATTTATTGTTGATGGACAATGGATTACTGATCCAAGTAACAAATTGCGCGAACCTGGCGATGCCGGCTCCGATAATTCGGTTGTTTATTGTTCCAATCACCTTTTTGAATTGAAGGGCCATAAAACCGCAGCCAAAGTTGTGGTTACAGGTAATTTCTGCAATTGGCAGCCACGCGGATTGGCTATGAATCCAACTGCCAATGGCTGGTCGCTGCCCATTTACTTCCGTGATGGAACTTATACCTATAAATTTATAGTTGATAATGAATGGATGACAGATCCGGCAAATCGATCAGTCAGGAAAGATGCAGGAGGTAATCTGAATTCGCTTATTGGAATTGGCAAACCTTTTTTGTTTAAACTGTATGGGTTTAATTCGGCAAAAAAAGTAGTTCTCTCAGGAAGTTTCAATGGATGGAATGAAGGTGAACTGGTTATGGATAAAACGTTAACGGGTTGGCAACTTCCGTACGTGGTTTCTGCTGGGAATTACGAATACAAGTTTATTATCGACGGTAAATGGACGATTGATTCGGCCAATCCATTCACAAGCGGATCTGGTGATACCCAAAATTCGTTTATAGCCTTAAAAGCCAATCATATTTTTGAACTCAGTAAATTCACAGATGCCAAATCGGTAATTGTTACCGGAAGTTTTAACGGTTGGAGACCGAAAGATTACAGGATGGTAAAGGAGGGCAATAAATGGATTTTCCCCATATATCTCCAGCCCGGCAAATACACCTATAAATTTATTGTCGATGGAACCTGGATTCTTGATCCCGCCAATAAACTCTATGAACAAAACGAATACGGAACAGGCAATTCAGTTTTGTGGGTTGAACTTTCGAAATGATTTAACCCGGTTGAAGCATTAGGATTATATCCTAATGCTTCAACCGGGATTTTCATTCTATTTTTAGGTATTAGTCAATAAAGTTGATGGCTAAAGAATAGGTTTAGCAATCCTGCTTCAGCAATCCGCGCTTATCCATATCGGTAATCACCGAATCAATGAATTTCTCTGCAGCAATGTTTTTTTCCGCCTTTTTACCTATCGTAATAACTTTGTCAACCGTGAATCCTACAATCGGACCTGTTATGTTTCGTGCAAACCATGATTTTTTCCGGATCCGTTGAATGATCGGATTTGTTGATTTGCTTGTACTCCCGGGCACGTTGCCTTTTGTAATGTTATTCAAAACTGTTTCAAACCGGGCCTGCAATTTGTCTTCCAACCCAATCAGGTATTTTAAACTGATGGAAGGATACTGAAATTCATCTTCCAACGCTGGTTTTATAATTTGTGTTTGGTCGTCAGAAATACGAATATCCGGGATCATGGGAAGTAAATCAGTATCTTCAGGCATGAAAAATTGGAGTGCGTTTTTATCCAAATCACCATATCCATATTGTATTACCGGGTTTTTAGCCGATTCAGGAACACAAAAATACTGTTGGATGAAACGCTGACAATTGCGTCGTCCGAGCATAAAATCGTGAACCCGGAAGTCGCGGTTGAAAAAGCCGCCAAAACCACCCAGTGCGCCACATGCGATGCTCTCTTTTTGAGTTACACCACCGCTTGTCCGAATGGGTGCGATCATAAATCGGGAATAGTCGAAATCGTCGTAAGCCTTTTCAAGCAAGTCTGATTTTACCATTAATTGTTGGCGCATGGCTCCCAAAAGTTGAGTTGTGGCAAATTTTATAGCCTGAAGGTTGAAATAATCGCCAGGTGGTTCATCATAGTTTGGAAAAGGGTCGATCATTAAGATCGTTGTATCAAAGTCTGATGCATTTGTTGGAGGTTCATAGGCTTTTGCCGCTGCCGAATCTTTTTCTTTTTCTATTTCGGCTTTTCTCCGGTTCATTAAAAGTGTCTCAGTTAAATCGTATGGTTCATTGTTTATTACCCCGCCGTCGACACAAACCGTATTGTAATCTTTTGTGGGGTCAACCAGAGTGTTTTTGCTGTGTGTAATTTTAAGCAGTGGATTATCGTTGATGTATTTGGCTTCTCGAACAAGCACCCGGGGCGATAAACCTACCGGAAATGCACCGGTTGAAATGGCTGCGTCGATGAGCAATTGTCTGTTTAGTCCTTCCGGAGTTGAAAAATGAACAGGGATTTTGCCGTCGTTATTGTATGTTCCGATTGGGTTTAGCTGAAAATGAACCAGGTCTTTATGCATGGTCATGCGGTCTTGGCGTGGCCCAAGTGCAGTAATAAACTGTAGTTCGTAATTGAATCCCCGAAGATTAGTGATGGTGGTAAACAACTCCAGATTGTCAGCAATGTACCTTCTTTTCGTTTTTGGGTCTTTTACAATACTGTCCAAGGTGCGTTGGGCAATTTTTTCGATAAACAACGAATTGAAGATTGAACGAACTTCTTTTCCCGGATTAATAGATTCAGAATTAATGATATCGTCATTGCTGAGCATTTGACTCATCATGTCGTTCTTTTCATCCTCAGTTAAATTAACCCACGAATCGAAAAGCGGATTTTCTTTATTCACTCCGGATACATAGTTCTGCTGATTTACATGCGGAAAGTCTTTTTGAACTGCGGCTGTGGTTATAACGGCTGTCATTCCTCCGGCAGATGCTCCGCTTAGAACTTCAATGAGCACATCCTGTTTGGGAACACCAGTTAGGTTCAGGTCTTTTGCTTTTTGCCAGTTTTCGAGTGCTTCGAGCAAATAATCCATTACACCGGCAGTATAGGCTCCAGCCGACACCGCACCTGCCATGGAAAGGCCAATTCTGAAAGTTTTTTGATCAGTCATAATTATAGAATTTATTTAAAGTATTCATCAGCTAAAGGATAGTCGTGGTCTAAAATAAATCCGGACGAATAATTATTCTGTCAGTTGACATGAATTATTCCCGATGACTATGGAGAGTTCATTTCTGGTTTATCTAAAGTTAAAGAAAAAGTTTTAATAAATAAAACTAATTTTTCTGCGGACGAAAATGGATTAAATGAATTCAGCCCAAGAGTCTAATCGTGGGCTGAATTTTAGGAGGATTTATTGGTTACTTCCAGAAAATATTGAAATACAATATGTGCGATTTTATATGATCTGTCGAAATGGTTAGTCTAGTTTATAGCAAACCAACTGCTGCATATAGCGCAGGTACAACTTCCCATTGGCTACAACCGGAACCGTCCATGCCGGATTTTTTACACCTTCAATGGCTGACTTAATCTCACCCACTTTTTTAAACCCTGATGGATCAGGCTTTACAAGGAATAAGTTCCCTTTAATGTCCAGACAAATCAAATGACCATCGACAAAGGTTGTTGTTCCTTGGCCAATCTCGCTGGTGCTCCATATTTCTTTTCCGGTTGACAACTCAATACACTTAAACTGTCCATTGTTTCTGGAGCTTTCGCCTGAATATCCATAAATGAACCCATCAATCAAAATCGGATCGGAATGCTGAGCCTCCATGACATTGCTTTTCCATAAGACAGTATATCCATCTTTGGTAACCTTCAGCGCTTCACAACCCATTTTATAGCCAGAAGTATGATAGACAATATCGTTGGAAGCGATTGGCGTGGTTGCATTTATATTGTATTCTGTTGCCCATGGAGCGGTCCATAACGGTTTTCCATCGGAAGGATTCAAACAGGAGATTCCGGTTCCGTGGTAGATTAGAAGTTTTACCTCATTTCCCATATTCATGGTGATTGCAGCAGCATAACCAGCTTCTCCTTCCATCGATTTCCAGAGCAGATCGCCTGTTGTTTTGTCGTAAGCTATAACCAATGCTTTCCCGCCTCCCTGAACAATGACTTTATTTTCAAAAACAAGTGGTGTAGTTGAAAACCCCCATTGAGGTTCCGATCCACCGGCATCCTTTACATTTTTACGCCAAAGCAATTTTCCGTCCTCCAACTGCCAGCATACCAAATCGCCGCTTCGACCAAATGTATAAACCCGATTCTCGTTAATGAATGGTGTAGCTCGAGAACCTGGCCCATGACTGGTGCCAGCCTCTGCCTCGTATGATCCTTTCCATATCAGTTCGCCGGTATCTGCATTGATGCAAAACACTAAATCATTCTTTTCGTCGCGGCCTGGAATAATCAATCGGTTTCCCTGAATAACAGCAGCAGCCCACGAGGCTGTGCCCTGATCCTGACAGAGGTAATTTACCTGCCATATTTTTTTCAGGCCTTTCGACCAATCAGTCTGTATTCCTGTGGTTGCACTTTTCCCTTCAAAGTTTTCGCCTCTCCAGTTTGTCCAATCTGCATCTCCTTTTGAAATTGGAGGCATTGTCGCCACTGCTGCTGGAATTTTATCCCGGTTTCCGGATAATGGTTCACTTCCCATGACGGATTGATAGATTTGATACCCAAAATACGCTCCGGATACCAATACGATGGCAATGATTATAAGAATGATTTTTACAGATCGTTTCATTGTGAAAGCTTTAAGGTGTTGAAATGCAAATGTAATTAATTAAGCTGAGTTCGATATAAAATTGAATAGATGACAACTAATAAAAAACAGCAAGTTAATAAGGTTTAATAGACTTGTGCATTTAATTTCTACTGAGGTTTGGTTTTAAAATAAGGTTTTAAAACCTTATCGTGCAGTTTTGAACCTTAGTAGAGATCCATTTACCCAAGACATAGACCTTATTGCCTTATTTACAAAGTATTATCATTTAGCTTATGTCGAACTCAGGTTAATTATGATGAATTTTATTCATTGAAGTAAATAAGTCAATAATTTTAAAGTCTGATTTTCACCTGTCGAAATCATTTAAAATTCAATACTTTTAAAGCAAAAATGGATATTGTTTTCGCGGGACTTATTCTTCTGGGAGGAATTCTATCGATTATTCTCCTGACTTCAGTTTTTAAATTCAATACTTTTCTTTCGTTATTATTGGTGAGCCTTTTGATGGCTTTAATGACGCTACCAACAGCAACCATCGTTCCGGTATTAAAAAAAGGATTTGGCGGAACACTCGAGTCCATTGGGCTGATCATTATTCTGGGAACCATTATCGGAATTGTGCTCGATCAAAGTGGTGCAGCGCTGAGTATTGCCCGTTTTTTTCTAAAGAGAACCGGCGATAAAAAGGCGCCTACAGCCATGGCGATTACCGGTTTTATAACCGGTCTGCCTATTTTTTGCGATTCAGGGTTTATTGTTTTAAGTGGTATTTGCAAGTCGTTAGCCCAGAGTTCGAAGACCGCAATCACGGTAATGGCGCCAGTTTTGGCCATTTCGCTTTACGCTGTTCATTGCCTGGTTCCGCCTCATCCCGGAGCAACTGCCGCGACCAGCATTATTGGTGCGCCTATCGGTACTGTGATTTTGCTGGGTACTTTAGTTGCAATTCCCGGAATTGTGGTTTCATATTGGTTTATCCGATTTCGTTCAAGAAATGTTAGTGCCGAAACTGAACCTGTTCAGGTGGTTGAACAGCCAATCCAAATCCTGCCCGCAGCATTGTCTGCTTTCTTGCCGATTCTTGTTCCACTTGCTCTGATCACTCTGAAATCGGTGTTTTTTATGGTTTCAAGTTTGCCTGAAAACTCCTTATTGAAATTGGTGATTGGATTCGTTGGCGATCCGGTGATCGCTCTATTGGCTGGATGTATTACTGCGATTCCGTTGCTCAGGAATTTTACAATTGGCCAATGGAATAAATTGCTGGACACGGCCATTGAAAAAGCAGGACCAATCCTGATTGTAACCGCAGCAGGAGGAACCTTTGGTGCCGTAATTAAAGAATCTGGGATTGTAAATAGCCTGGGGCAGCAAGTGGCTGCGCTCGGATTGGGATTGTTTATTCCATACATTATTGCGGTAATTCTAAAAACCTCGCAGGGATCGTCAACCATTGCTATTATCACAGCAGCCTCCATTGTTGCGCCACTACTGAATAGTCTGGGACTTTCAGGCGATTGGGGCAAAACACTGGCTATTCTGGCGATGGGAGCAGGCTCCATGATGCTTTCGCATGCCAACGACAGCTTCTTTTGGGTGATCAGTAGATTCTCAGGAATGTCGTCGGCAGAAACCATGCGTTACTATTCGGTTCCAACGGTTATTCTAAGTCTGGTTTCATTTGCTGTAATTGGGCTGATCTCACTGGTGTTGATTTGATTTTTCCAGCTGAGATATTTGCTTTTCATTTTCGATTTTCCTTTCAACGAAGCGAAAGCATTCTTTACAAGTTAACGGGATTATAAATCCCATGCTAAAAAATGCTGATACAAATCAGCACTAGTGCCGGTAAAAAGGTCGATGAATACCAACTGTAGAGATTCCAATTTCCTGGTTAATTCTTCATTTTCGGCAGTAATAATGGGTAGTCTGTCAATCATTGTTTGTTGTTTTAGTTGTTTTCTACTCAACCCCATAGGGAGTTGCTGAATCTTTCGCCCTTTCAGGGCTTATCGTTCATTATTACTCTTTTTTATAGGGCGTTGCCCTATGTTGAATCTGACGCCCCTTTGGGGCTGGTATTTCTATAGGGCAACGGCCTCTGAGATTCAGCACAGGGCATCGCCCTGTGTAAGAATATATCGGAGTAAAAAGAGCCCTGAAAGGGCGCAAGATCAATCCCAAACATATCGTTCGTCAAACTCTACGTTGTATTTTTTTAGAAATGCCCGAAATTCATCTTGAAAAGATCTGGTTTTATGATGTTCTTCTTGATTTTTGATGTATTCAATTACAACATCTTTTTCTGCAGGGTTAACAGAAAAAATCCCATATCCATCTTGCCAATAAAAATTGGCAAATCGATTGTCGATTGATTTTATCCATTTGGATGATTCTTTCTTAACCTCTTCAACCAATTTCATTTGGGCAATTTTGCGAGATAACAAACAAAGGATGTGCACGTGATTTTTGTGACCCCCGATTTGAATTGGTGTACATTCTAATCCGGTACATATTCCGCCAAGATACTGGAATAGTCTGTTCTGAACCTCTTTTGTGATGAGAGGTTCTCGGTTTCTGGTGCTAAATGTGAGATGCACATAAACCTTTGATAACGATTGTGGCATAACTCAAATTTGTTATTTTAGGTTATATTCACATAGGGAGTTGCCCCATTCTCATAGGGAGTTGCCCCATTTTCATAGGGCGTTGCCCTATGCTGAATCTGACGCCCCTTTGGGGCTGGTCTTCATACAAAGATTTGCTTTTCATTTTAGATTTTCCTCTCAACGAAGCGAAAGCATTCTTTACAAGTTAACGGTATTATAAATCCCATGCTAAAAATTGCTGATTATAAATCAGCACTAGCGGATTGTCCCGATGTATCGGGATCATGCCGAAAAACTGCCTGAGCGGAAAGATGCACACCGAAAACCACTGCTGCCGAAAGGCCGGGTAGCTGATGTTAGCACCAGTTTTTCTTTCTGTCGTCAATGTTAAGTCCAAAGTAATGCTGGGTTTTTAATTTTTAAATCTTTGAAGTCAGGTTTATACCAGTCTACATTTGATTTACCTGACAATTCATTTCCTTGTCGAGTTATTTCAATGAAATATAAGTTGTCGTCTGTTTGTGGCTTGCCATAGGAAAACCATCCCCAATAAATCTTGTCTGCCGAACCAATTGTCAGTTTGTTTTCATATTCATAAATGTCTTGTGGATTACAAATTGTTAGTGTTTCTTTTTCATTAAAAGCCAAAGTCATTGTGTTTGTTGGAATGTCAAAATTTGCTACTTCTAATAGGTGGTAATTGTCGTATGGTTTGCCAAACCAATGTCCAAAAAAGCATAACGAGCCACCTTTAACAAGTCCCTGCTTTTTGTTGTATTTGTCAACAAAGTCTTGAGGTGTCAGTGTTATTTTCAATATTTCATCTTGCTTATTGTTCACGGTCTTTTTATTTATAAATCTGTACAACAGTAGTCCTGTTATAATTGCTCCTATGATGATTGCTGTAGTCATAAAATTGATGCTAACGTAGGAAGCTACACGCAGGTGCGGACTGCGGGCGATTCCCTGTCAAGCTGAAAAGCAGCCCGAGCGGAAAGATGCCCACCGAAAACCACTGCTACCGCACTTGTAGCTGATGTTATGGCCGAAGTGTTTTTTTTCATTTTGTCTGGTCTGAATATTTCCACCATAGAATTGTGCTAAAATATCCAATAATACTTGTCATTACTATAATCAAGTAACTGAATATATTCAAACCAGCTTTCAAGTCAGCACCACCACTTCCACTATAAATTCCAGGAACTGCCCAAGGAAAATAATTCCCAAATCCCAAAGCTCCAATAATTTGCGCCAACACTAATAAAATAGCAACAATACCAAGGGGCGTCATAAATCCTTTACCATATATAGCAAAGAAAGCTATCGGAGTGTTTAATAAAATAATCATAATAGTTGTTAAGGAATAGACTTGAATATTATTTAAAAACATTACAGAATCCCAACCCGGTAATTGTAATATGAATCCAATGAGCAAGCCTAATAATAAATTTGATAATACAAGTGCAATGCACCAGATGATATAATAGATAAATTTAGCATTTAAAATTTTTGCTCGTGAAATTGGCAAAGACAATAAATCTTTTACTGTGCCATCAGAATATTCCCGACCAAATAACCAACTGGCAACAAAACCAAATATTAAAACACCACCAACTCCTACGGCTTGCGACAATAAACCCAAATACGAGTTCCAATTTGCCTCAAACGACATTAATACTGCTTTTGATTTAAAAGCGCCAGAAAGACCTTCTGAACCATTATCTTTCATTAAAAACATAAACACTCCACCAAATAAAGGTGCAAGAGAAAAAGCTATAAAAGTAACCCAAGTAATTCGGGAATGTCTGTTTTTAAGAATTTCGGCAATAAATGCCTTCCACTGTTGTTTCATAATTCTATAAATTTAATTCCCAATCATTCTAAGAAAATATGCCTCCAAATCCTCTTCAATAACATTAAGCATTTTAGGGGGCAATCCCGAATTGACTAATAAACTTGAAATGGTTTCAGGTTCTGTAATAGCTTTATTATCTAATGATTCAATTAAACCCAATTCATTAATTGCAGCAGTAAAATCCTTGCCGTTCAATATCTGCAATGCTTTATGATTATCAGAAGTATTAACACATAGTTTTTTAATTATTTGATGTTCTAATCCATTTGTATTGATTTCCTTAATTAATTTCCCATTATGAACAATCCCAATTCTAGTAGCAACTTTTGAAATTTCCGAAAGAATATGACTCGATAGGAATA
>Ga0302288_1002177_pt1 | contig 11760 bp, 7 predicted proteins | sample III_Fen_N1_1_FD_194549 | JGI IMG/M metagenome (GOLD analysis project Ga0302288, IMG submission 194549) | Peat permafrost microbial communities from Stordalen Mire near Abisko, Sweden - III_Fen_N1_1 | ecosystem: Environmental > Terrestrial > Soil > Wetlands > Permafrost | place: Sweden: Abisko...
CGCCACAGCAATGCTACTCGGTGTTGCCAAAATGCTCGTGAAATGACATGGTTTGTAATAACCTGCGTAAGCTTTATTGAAATCCAGAACATCCCAATTAATACCATCGGTTGTGTGGATTATCTCGCCTTGGTTTGTAACCCCAAAACAGTCTATCGCTCTGGCCGATACGGACACAATATTTCCGCTAACTGAAAGTTCAATCTTGCGAAAAGGCTCTCTGGCATTGCCTATGAGTAGTTCACCGTTATCAGTCCCGGCAATAACCAACTCTTTAAAAAGTGTCAGTGAATTTATATTTTTGTCTGTATTGGTGCTGATTCGTTGCGATGCACCATTCTCCGAAAAAATTAAAACAGAACCTTTATTGCCTCCGGCTAAAAATTTCTGACCAATAACCAGTAAGCTGGTAAACGTTTCGCCCACGATGGTATCGGATTTGACAATCTTTCCCGAAGCTGAAAGCCGATCAATTCTACCACCAGAACCTGCAGCAATAAAACCAGCTCCATATCTTACAATTGCTTTATACCCTAATGATTTATTGCTTTTGATAGCACTAATTTTTGAAGAGTCATTTCCGTCATCAAAAGCTTTGTTGCTGTAAAGGTTTGCTGCCGCAACATTCATCTGCAATAATAAACCACTTAACAAAACAACAAGAAACTTTAAATTCGGATTTGACATATTAGCAAGTAGAGATAAGATTATAATTCAATGAAAAAAAGACGTTTATAGAATCGGGAATGGTTTTATTGTTCACTACCAAAATACTCTAGGCTGAAATTTTCCCCGTCAAACACTCCGTATGAAAACTGCTTGAGAAAATCGCCCAGAATAACAACCCTTTTATTTTCTATCAACTGCAAATCAAGAGCAATATGACGATGACCAAAAATCATAAAATCAACGTCATACGCTTGAATATGTTCCTTGGCAAAAAGCACAAGAGGTTCCTTGTTTTCGCCCAGGTATTTACTGTCGTATTCCTGATGTTTTAATCGATTGTTTTTAGACCAGTTATATCCAAAATTCTGACCTAACTGAGCTGGTACCAGCCGGAATAACTTTTGAGCAGTATCGCTGTGAAAAATCTTCCGGATAAACTTAAAACCGTGATCATTCACTGAAATTCCATCACCATGCGCCAAATAGAAATTCTTGTTTCCTAGCTTAACCGTATAGGGTTTTTTATGGACAATCAATCCAACCTCTTTCTCCAGATACCCAAACGTCCAGATATCATGGTTCCCGATAAAGAAATGAATTTCAATGCCTGCATCAGTCAGTTCGGCCAGTTTCCCCAACACGCGGACAAATCCTTTGGGTACCACCGTTTTATATTCGAACCAAAAGTCGAATATATCACCCAGCAAATAAATGACAGTAGCATCAGCCTTTACCTGATCCAACCAGTCGACAAGCTTTTTTTCGTGAGCGCGTTTGTCTTTTACAAGCAATGAACCCAAGTGGGCATCAGAGAGAAAATAAATCATAATCAGTTGAAAGTTGAAAGTTGAAAGTTGACAAGATTATATTCGCTATCACCTGTCCACTATCAACTTTATTTATAAGAATCCTAATTCCAGTTGTGCTTCCTCGCTCATCATACTTTTATCCCAGGCCGGTTCAAAAACGATATTCACATCTACCTCTTTCACACCTTCCACACTTTCTACTTTCATGCGTACATCCTCTACTATAAAGTCAACCGCAGGACAATTTGGGGCTGTCAACGTCATATCCAATTTCAATTTTCCATCCTCTGCCAAATCTATTTTATAAATAAGACCTAAGTCGTAAATATTTACCGGTATTTCTGGATCGAATACTGTTTTAAGCATTCGAACTATGTTCTCTTCTATTTCTAAAAATTCGTTCATCTTTATTTTAGTTGTCTGTTAACAGTTATCTTTCTTCAATTATTGATTTTGATAACAAGTCAATAGTATAAATAGTTTAGTTGGATTTTACTTCGCTTCGCGCTACCAGTTCATCAAATTCGGGTAGAGCAGTTGCCAGTTTCCCGTCAATTACGACAACGGCATTTACTTTGGCCTTAATCGACAGTTTATTGTCTGATTTCCGATAAATTACCTGATGGAAAACATAACGCACACCTTCTTTGGTGACATAAAGTTTTGAAATAAAATTATCACCCGGTTTCAGCGGTGTTTTGTAAGCAATTTCGATACTCGAAACCATGGCATCGATACCCTTTTCGTGCAATTCGGCAAAACTGATATGATTTTCTTCCAGAAACTCATGACGCGTGTGCTCCAGGTAATTCTGATAAACAGAGTTATTCACTATTCCCTGAATATCACACTCGTAATCGCGAACTTTTAATTCTAACTCGTAAATATACATTTTATTCAATTGACAGTTGACAGTTGAAATTTTGAAGCCGGGATGTCCGACTATAAAATAAGAGCTATCAACTAATTTATTTCTTTCTAATAACCGTTAAACCGTCGCGCAAAGGTAAAATTACTTTTTCTACCCTCGGGTCGGCTGCCACAAAGTCGTTGAACCGCATGATTTCAATGGTTTGTTTATCATTAGGCTCTACTGCTTTAAGTACCTTACCATCCCAAAGTGTATTGTCGGCGAGTATATACCCGCCATGCCTCAGCTTAGGCAATACAGCTTCGTAATAAGCCAGATACTCACGCTTATCGGCATCAATAAAAACCAGATCGAGGGTTTCGTTCAGCTTTTCAATTTCGACCAATGCATCGCCTATATGCAATTTTATTTTATCACCATACGCGGAACCCGCAAAGTTTTGAAGAATAAAGTCTTCCAGTTCATCATCACACTCGATGGTATGTAAAACTCCTCCTTCGGGCAACGCTTCGGCCATACAAAGAGCTGAATATCCGGTAAAAGTGCCCAGTTCCAGGATTCGGTTGGGCTGTATCATATGACAAAACATACTCAATACCCTGCCTTGTAAATGACCTGAACACATGCGTGGATTAATCAACTTAACATGCGTGGCACGGTTTATTTTGGCCAGGTATTCAGGTTCGGCATCCGAGTGTTTTGATATATATTCGTCTAAATTCATTTCTTGTCAGTTACAAGTTGATTTTGATTAAACAGACTGTTGATTTTTTATGGACACTCAGCATTATACATACTTCAGCACCGATAATTGGTCTGTATTGAAAATATCATTGGCAATTTCCTGTAACTTATCCACTGTTATTTCTTCAATTTTCTGTTTTATAATTTCCAGATTATCTATTTTTCCATAACGAAGAAAACTCTTTCCCAAGCTTAACGCCAGATTTTCTTTTTGTTCAGCCGAAATAGCCATTTGTCCCATCAACTGGAGTTTGTACTTTTTCAACGCATTTTCGGTCAATGGCTGTTCACGGAGCTTTTGTAATTCGGAGTAAACCAACTGCTCACACCGGGCAGCATTTTCAGTATCGCAGCCAAAATAGACACTCCACATACCGGTATCGGTAAATGGCTGGTACGATGACTCCACATTATACACTAACCCGTGTTTCTCCCTGAGCGACAGATTCAACAAGCTATTCATGCCAGGACCGCCCAGTATATTATTCAGCAAATACATCCCCATACGGTTTGGGTGATGTAAATCATACGCCCTGTTACCAAGCATAAAATGAACCTGATGGGTATTTTTCACAATCTCTTTCTTCACCGGACGATATGAAGTTGGGGATTTTCTTTCAGAGCATCGCTGCTCCTGACCATCAGTTTTCAGGTACTTTTGAGCCCAGCGTACTATCTGATTAAAGTCTAAATCGCCTAAAACAAAAAATACCATTTCTTCAGGGCGGTAATGTTTTTGTACAAAGCGGGCTGCATCCTCCGTAGTATATTCTTCTAAAAGTTCGGATTTTCCAAGAATATTATGTCCAATGGGATGATTAGCAAATAGTAGCTCTTCAAAATCATCATAAATCAGCTCTGAGGGGCTATCGTTGTACGACTGAATTTCGTCTACAATAATAACTACTTCTTTGTCAATTTCTTTTTGTGGAAAAGTGGAATGAAGAACTATGTCGGAAACCAGCTCAATGGCACGCTCAAAATACTCTTTCAAAACTATGGCATAAACCACTGTTTCCTCTTTCGATGTATAAGCATTTAGTTCTCCGCCAACATTTTCTAACCTGTTGATAATATGACCTGAACGGCGTTTCTCAGTACCTTTAAAAAGCATGTGCTCAATAAAATGCGCCATGCCCTGCTCTGTTTCAACCTCATCGCGCGAACCGGTGTTTATCACCATACCGCAATACGTTACTGCCGATTCGTCGGGTTTATGAATAATACGAAGCCCGTTCGAAAGGGTATATGTTTGATATGTCATTAGTTTACTTTTAAAAAAAGAGTTACAAAGATACTAAATTCAGATGAAAACTAATAACTGAATTTGATTTAGCGGATATAGACTCATCGGACAAAAAACATAAACAAGTTCAACTCAAAGACAACTTTGCTTTTTCTACAGCTAAAATACTCGCTATACAGATACTATTTTAAGTCACTATTACTCTCCCCTCCATCCACATTCATTTCCATCCTACTATTTTCCTTGAATTTCCATTTTAACTAATTAGCATTACCCATTTTAGTGCCTTTTTTAGGCCTTGTCCTACTAAAAAAAAGGGATGTATATATAGGTTAATAATATGCATTATATAATCCACTGTAATTCAGCATGTTGTTATTTGTTATAAAAAGCAGATGTATATAAAATAAATATTCGATGTCCTAATAATATTTTGATTTATTATTATTTATTTTGTTAGCAAACTCAGAAACTAACACTGATAACTCTACACAAGCATCATACGAATTCCTGAAACAGTTGTTCAGTAGCCATAAATTTGAACCGATTTTCAGTCAAAGCTATATATAATATAATTAACACGCCTTAGTTTAAATTAAGAGAATAAGCGGGCATATGCGCTTTAACACAATAATCACTGTAACCTGATATGCCGGGTTATACTTAAACTCTAAAAATATTGAATTATGAACAATGTTTTGAAAGCGTGGATACGCAAAAACAATCTGACCGAAGATCCGAACGACTACACAGCCGTGGTATCGACAAGCAGTAGTGTAGGTGTGAAGGAAATAGTGGACGAACTGGTGAACGAAGGGATGGAAATCAAACGGGAAACCGTGATTGATATCGTCACCCGTTTTAATCGTAAATCTGCTGAAATGGTAGTCTCGGGGCACAACGTAAATACCGGACTGGTGTATATGCGTCCGATTATTACAGGTGTATTTTACGACAAGACCTGGAGCGCAGAAAAAAATCCGGTCTATGTTACTATTAACCAGGGAGTAGACTTAAGAGCTGCCATAGCCAGCACCACGGTAGAAATACTTTCCATACAACCCGACCCAATCGAGATATTGAGCCTCACCGACAAAACTACAGGGAAAACCGATGGTACTCTTACCAAAGGGCGTAATGCCGAACTGAAGGGATCTTACCTAAAGATTGTAGGCGAAAACCCCGACTGTGGTATTAGCTTTAGGAACACCGCTACACAGGAAATCACCAAACTGACTGTCGGTGACATCGTGCTGAACGAACCATCGCGTCTGCTGATACTGGTGCCGGCTTCGCTGGTTGCCGGAGAATACGAATTAAGTGTCACTACACAGTTTACCGGCGGAGGAGCAGCTCTTAAACAACCGCGTACAGTTATACTAGGCATTCCGGTATTTATAGACTGATAATCATCCAGCTTGTTAGTAGCACAATTGCTAATACACAATTAGTAGTGCTACTAACGAACCCTTAGTAGTGCTACTAAGACACTATTAGTAGCATTACTAAGACACCCATTAAATAACGCCGCAGGCAACTATAGCGAAGCTAGTATCGCCAAAGGCATAATATCGCGAAGCTTATATCACAAAGAAATATCGCCGAAGGCATAATATCACGAAGTAAATAACAACTTAAATAACCATTTTATGAAACAATTCTACCTTCTTTTTAGCTTTATGCTTGTTTTTATGTCCAGTATGGCTCAAAATATGGTCAGCTACGCCTATGACAATGCCGGAAACCGCATTTCCCGAAAAATAGTGCTGATAGGCAGTAATCCCAACCATGTAAAGAAAAGTGCCGAACCCGCTCCGGTTGATGACCAACTGGGTGAACGTAAAATAACCATCTACCCCAATCCTACCCGGGGAGCTCTGGCAGTAGAAATTACGGGAGGCAACGACAAAGATGCCATTCAACTCATCCTATTTAGTGCCCAAGGCGTACAGCTACAAAACGTAAAAGTTGGGGCCAATATTACTCCAGTAAACATGTCTGCCTATTCGTCAGGTTGGTACGTCCTGCGAGTGCAAGCTGGAGAAAAAGCAACAGAGTTTAAAATAGTAAAACAATGATTACAGTGAACAGTAAACAGTTATCAGTAAATACTTAATTAGGATGAAAAAAATAACAATATATTTTGTACTTGCGTCATTACTCTTTTTTGCTATTGGAACAAAAATACAGGCGCAAAACGTTGTGGGAACTATCCCCGGGCAAATAAATGTCAGCTCAAGCGGAGCAGCTTCATATACCATCCCCATTGATGTCCCAGCAGGGATTAACGGCATGCAACCCAATATATCACTAGTGTATAACAGTCAGGGTGGAGATGGTCCTCTTGGAGTAGGCTGGAGTTTAAGTGGGTTGTCATCCATTACACGAGTTGCAAAAAATATGTTCAGTGATAATGTTTTATCTGGAAATGTATTATACAACAATGTATTCTCATTAGACGGGAACCGATTGCACGTAAAAAACTCAGCAAACTGGACAACTATTTATGGTTCTTATCTCAACGCTAGTGGGGATGGAGAATATCCCCCAGAAAATGGGAATAATTTAATTGGTGATACATACGAAACTGAAAATAAAACATATAGTAAAATTGAAAGTTTCGGAACAAATTATGTTGTTACCACAGAACAATCGGGCTGTAAATATGTCCATGGACAAATTGTAAGCTGTACAACAACTGATTGGTCAGCAACACCCGGAGAACCAAACTTATTTAAGGTAACAACTAAGGACGGACAAGTTATAGAGTATGGCGTAAAACATAACATGGCTCCTGATTATAATAAAAGCCTGGAATGGTTGATTAGTAAAATTACCGATACAAATGGGAATTATATGACATTTTCCTATCAATGGAACGGTGGCCAAATGGTTATTCAAAAAATTGAATATACGGCCAATGGAAGTAAAACCCCGTATGCAAGTGTAACATTTAATTATGGAGGTAAATTAAAAGCATCTAAAACCTATATAGATGGATCTTATATTGAGGATAAATTACTCTTAAATAATATTCAAGTAAAAACCAATACTACCATCATCAAGCAATACAATCTGGACTATAACTATCAAAAGGAAAAGTATTTTTTGAAAACCGTAAGCCTCGTAGGAGTAAATAGTGAAACGCTAAATTCCACTGCTATTGAATGGGGAAATGATAATTCAACGATTACTGCGCCTACCATGGTTGTCCCTACTACCGGTAATCAGTCTTTTATCGACGGAAATAATGTGAAGAGCTGGTTTTCATCCGATGTGAACGGGGATGGTCTGACCGATTTAGCCTGTTGCTTTAAAGCAACAAAATATGTTTCGGACTTATATTTTGAAACATACACCTGCTCATTAGATAATTCAGGGAAACCTACATTCAGTCTGAAATCGAGTCAGATTATAAATGATTTTACAGGTTTGTCATCCGGATCATTTTTTGTATTGCCGAGTCCGGTATTTCGTACACCACCCATATCATATGCCGATTTGAAAGGCGATAAAAATAAAGTGACGGTGTATCCGAAATGGATTGGAGGACCTACAAATGCTTTTCGGTTTAAAGTTGAAGGGGCGGATGACAGAATTGAAACATCGCTGGTAGGTACGGAAATGCCGGCATTTAGCATTGCCGATATTAACAATGATGGCATTGATGAAATAATAACAGTGGAAAAAGGTGTCTCAACGAGCGGTATGGTCACGGTTAAGATATGCTATTCCAAAAGTTTAACCGAATATAGTTGGAAAACACTTAACCTGTTTATAGGTGCAATACCGAGAGATATACTGGTTGAAGATTTTGATGGAGACGGATTAAAAGACATCGTAGTAGTTACTGATAACGGAGTTAACTTTTACAAGAATAACGGAGGAGTACTCTCTGCCGATAATTATATAACAGTGTCTTTTTCAAATCCGTCATCCTTGAGCATATTTAATGCAAATTACAGTGCCATTAAGGTTGGAGATTTTAATGGAGATGGTCTATTGGATTTTATTCTAAATGAACATTGCAATTCAAACTGGAAGCTGGCTTTGAATAATGGCAAGTTTGGGTTTGATGTTTCGGCACTGACTAATTTTACAGCTGTAGAAGAATCGTATACAGATAAAAATGATAATAAAGAAGATTGTATAGTTACTGATTTTAATAATGATGGAAAATCCGACGTTATCCTCATTGACCCGGTATATAATACTTCGGGAGCATTTGTACAAACCAATGTAACCTGGTATACTTCAACCGGTACCGGATTTACTGTAGCAAAAACCTTCACTACAACAGATGAAAACTATACTTTCAACAGGTTCAATGTGCTGGGCGATTTTGATGGTGATGGTCGCGAAGAACTCTTTACGTATGGGTCTGATATCTATAATGGCAACAGCAAATCCGATATGGCCTATATACACAGTTCTCCCAATACTAATTTCGAAGCAGGTTTAGTAAAATCAGTTACCGATGGGTTCGGCAATAAAACCAATATAAATTATCTGCCTATAACGCACTCCGTCACTTCGGACAATAAACCATTTTACACTAAAGGAAGCGGATCGGTATATCCTGTAGCAGACTTACAAGCTTCGGTTTATTGTGTCAGCCAGCTGTTAGAACCCGACGGACTAGGAGGATTAAACACTACCGAGTTTGCTTACTCCGAAGCGCGAGCACAGCAAACCGGACGGGGATTTCTGGGATTTAAAACCCGGACCATAAGCAATGCCACCACCAATCGGAAAATAGTAAGCACCACGGATATGAACCTGACCTATTACCTGCCCGATAAGGAAACTACCACCATTACCACCACAGGAGGTGCGGCAGTATCAAAAACCGAAAACTATTACACAAATAGTAAAACGGGTAGTATATACCTGTCGCAACCCAGTCAAACAGCGGAGATGGACTACCTGAACGACCTGAGTAAAACGACCAACTACCTAAGCTTCGATGCCTACGGGAATGCCACCAGCGTGAGAACCACACAAGGCGACCTGGTAAGCACGCAGACCAGCACCTATGTGCAAAAAGGCAGTTGGTGCCCCAATAAAACCGAAACGGTAAGCATCACCCGCCAGCAGGGAAGTGAAACCTATACCCGTTCCAAATCTTACACTTACGACGACAAAGGCAACCTGAACAAAGAAATTACCGATCCGGGTGATGCCAACCAGCTAACCGTGGAGTATAAAAACTGGAATGTATTCGGGCAGCCGACCACTACTGAAACTACAGCCAACGGCATTCTTCGCACAGCCTCTATCGGCTTTACCCCTTCGGGACGGTTTGTGCAAAGCAAAACCGATGTGCTGGGACAAACTACTACCTATAGCTGGGACGAAACACGCGGATTGCTGAATTCTCAAACCAGCCGGATAGGAACTACTACCTATACCTACAACGGACTGGGACAGCTGACCAACACCGCTTACCCGGACGGTACGCACAAATCGCAAACCACGCAGTGGGCTACTGCCGGCAATGCTTACGGGGCTAAGTTTTACGTGTATCAGGAAGCCTCGGGAGCAGCATCCACCTACACCTGGTTCGACGGGCTGCAACACGAAGTGGTACGCGAAACCTACGGGCTCAACGGAAGAGTAAGCAGGGTGTTTACCCAATACCGTGCGGATGGAAAAACCTACCGGGTTTCGGCACCCACCTTCGACTCGCAGCCAACGGTATGGGATGCGGTGTACGATTATTACCCCGAGGGACGACTGAATACTGTAGTAACCCCGCAGGGAACCACTACCACCACCTACAGCGGCAAAATCACCACCGTCACTTCGCCCGAAGGCACACAGACCAGTGCCCTGAATGCGGCAGGGCAAACAGCCACCAGCACCGCAAACGGCAAAACGGTGACTTACGCCTACTATGCCTCCGGCAAAGCCAAAACTGCTACCCCCGATGGGGGAACAGCTGTGGCTATGGAATACGACCTGCAGGGCAACCGCACCAAACTGACCGACCCGGATGCAGGAGTGTCCACCGCCGGATACAATGGCTACGGTGAGCTGAAGTGGGAGAAGCAGACCAACAATGCTGCACAGGGAGAGATAACCACCGCCTATAATTACAACGCTACCACCGGACAGATAGAAAGCCGGGTGCGCAACGGCGAAACCACCAGCTACGACTATGATACCTACAAGCGCCTAAGCACCGTGGAAATAGCCGGACAACACAAACAAACCTATGCTTACGGCGACTACGACCGGGTAAGCTCCCTGACCGAGCTGATAGGAAGCCGGAGTTTCAATAAGCAAATGGGATACGATACTTACGGACGGGTGAGCCAGGTAACCTATCCGTCCGGTTACTACACGGTGAATAACTACGACAGTTACGGCAACCTGAGCGAAGTAACGGATCGATCGGGCCGATCGGTGTGGAAAGCCACCGAAGCCAATGCCCGCGGACAGCTGACCCGGGTGAGCAAAGGAGCGAAAGAAACCGTGTATGGATACGACGACACGAAAGGGCAGCTGACCTCTATGACAGCTGCTGGGGTGGTGAACTACGGCTACAGCTATGATGTGAAAAATAACCTGGAATACAGGAGTGATAATCTGCTGGGGCAGAAAGAACACTTCAGCTACGACACGCAAAACCGCTTGACCAACTGGGATATTATGAACGGTAGTAACGTTGTACTGAAACCAAACAGCATCACCTATGATGGATCCACCGGCAATATCACAGCCAAAAGCGATTTAAACAGTCCGGCTACAGTGGCATTTAATTACGAAAAAACGACCAATCCGCGTGCACTTACCACCATTACGCCACAATCAAGCATCATATCGGGCGATGAACTTACGGTGACCTATACCGACTTCCGCAAGATAAAAACCCTGACCGAAGGCAATAAGCAATATACTATTAGCTATGGTGTGGACGATCAACGCCGGCGGTCGGTACAGACGCAAGGTGGAACGTCTCTGACGCGATACTATCTGGGAGACTACGAAGAAGAAACCGACCAACTTGGTAATGTAAAGAAAATCCATTACCTTAGCGGTGGCTCTCAACTGATAACCCTTAACGGTGTAGAGACACTGTATTACGGGTATGCCGACAATCAGGGCTCACTGGTGGCTCTGACAGATGTAAGCGGCAATGTAGTAGAAAAATATGCCTACGACCCTTGGGGAGCACGCCGCAACCCGAACGACTGGACACAGAACGATAGCCGAACAAGCTGGATAACGAACAGAGGTTATACCGGACATGAACATTTGGATCTGTTCAATATCATCAATATGAACGGTAGGGTGTACGATCCGCTTACGGCTATGTTCTTCAGTCCTGATCCGTTTATACAATCTCCTGATAATTGGCTGAATTACAATCGATACTCCTATTGTTTAAACAATCCAACAATGTTTATTGATCCAAC
>Ga0302288_1002180_pt1 | contig 11750 bp, 6 predicted proteins | sample III_Fen_N1_1_FD_194549 | JGI IMG/M metagenome (GOLD analysis project Ga0302288, IMG submission 194549) | Peat permafrost microbial communities from Stordalen Mire near Abisko, Sweden - III_Fen_N1_1 | ecosystem: Environmental > Terrestrial > Soil > Wetlands > Permafrost | place: Sweden: Abisko...
GCCTGATGGATGTACAGGAGGCCATTTTGTATTCAGAAATACGTAAGATTCAGAATAAACAATCGGAAGACCATACGCGCAAAGAACTTCAGGAGATTCAAATACAGGCCGCCAAGCCTATTGTTCCGTCTTCTGAGAAGAAGATTCCAAATCCTTTCGAGACCGAAGAGCGGGAAATCATTCGTATCCTTTTGAAGCACTTTCACAACGAGGCCTTTGAATTTGAGGATGAAGAAACACACGAGGTTAATAAATACACGGTTGGGAGTTATGTGCTCAATGAACTTCACTCTGATGGTCTGATATCGATCAATCATAAGGTCAGGGACATTTTGCTGATCATGGAAGAAAACCTGGAGAACAAAGATTTTGACCCGATTAAATTCTTTACCCAACATCCCGATTCAGAGATCAGTCAGTATGCCAGCAACTTATTGGCTGAAAAATATGTTGAAAGCAAACGATGGAGTAAGGGAGGGGCCTTCATAGAAAGCGATTTGTTATCTTTATTGGTTCCAAAGCTGGTTCAGGAATACAAGTCTAAAAAAGTAAATTTGATGCTAACAGATCTTGCAAATCAAATGGGAAAGGTGCAAGGGGATGATTTTGAAAAACTAAAGGAGCTCCAAATTCAATACATGAAACTAAAAATAGTACAGAAACATCTATCGGGATCCGGGTTAGGGTATAGAACGACCTATTGAGGAACATCTGACAATTTAGCAAACCAACATGAGAACACATTTAATTCACGACCGGGAAGAGATTGATGCCATTCTGAAACAGTGCAGAACCTGTTATGTGGCTATGTCTGAAAACGATGTCCCTTATGTTTTGCCTATGAATTTTGCTATGGATGGAGATCGGGTTATACTTCATTCGGCGCAATCGGGAAGGATGTGGGAAACGATTAAGAAGAACCCAAAGGTTTGCATTAACTGGACGCTGGGAGAAGACCTGGCATGGCAGGATTTAGAAGTTGCATGCAGCTACCGGGTAAAATCAAAATCGGTAATCGTCGAAGGAACCGCTGAAATAATTGATGATACAAACGAAAAGGAACGGCTATTCAGGCATTTCATGACCCAATACAGCGATCTTACATTTAAATTCAATGCTCCTGCTATACGGAATGTTGGTGTGATTGTGGTTCCAATCACCAAACTGACGGCTAAAGAGTTTGGAGTAAAAGTAAGAAAATGATATTTGGAGTGCCTTTAGAAACAACAGAAACTAAAATAACCACTACTGAATATTCAAACAATAGTAACAATAGAAACAAAATTACCAACACTCAATAATCAATAACCAATATACAACAATAGAAACACTATGATCTTGGTAACAGGCGGAACAGGGTTGGTTGGAGCACATCTACTTTACGAGCTGACCAACTCGGGCAATCGGGTAAAGGCTCTGCACAGGCATCAAAGCAATACCGACTGGGTCAGGAAAATCTTCTCCTATTATACGGATCATGCCGATATGCTATTTTCTCAGATCGAATGGGTTGAAGGAGATATCCTGGATTATCTGAGTTTGGAGGAAGCATTGAAGGGTGTTACCAGCATATACCATTGCGCCGCTATTGTTTCGTTTCACGGTGATGATCGTGACATGATGCTGAACAATAATGTTAAAGGCACAGGGAACCTGATCGATGCTGCCCTCCACAATGGAGTCAGTCGTTTTTGCCATGTAAGCTCTATTGCGGCTCTTGGCAAAACACAGGATGGAAGTGAAATTACTGAAGAAACTTACTGGACACCTTCAAAGCGGAAATCAGGCTACTCGCTGAGCAAGTTTTTTTCAGAGATGGAAGTCTGGAGAGGAATTGAAGAAGGATTGGATGCCGTTATCGTCAATCCTTCTATTATTATGGGCCCTGGAAACTGGGAAATAGGCAGCCCTAAGCTCTTTCAATCCATCTGGAAAGGACTGAAATATTACACCAAAGGCATTGCAGGATTTGTCGATGTACGGGATGTAGTAAAGGCGATGATTCTGCTCATGGATGAACAGCGCTTCAGTGAAGTTAAAAACCAGCGCTTCATCCTCAATGCAGGGAACCTCAGTTACCAGGATTTCTTTAATAAGATTGCTGATGGCCTCAACAAACCACGCCCCCGGAATTTTGCATCGGATATTAAACTGCATATTGCCTGGCAAATGGCCAGGGCGGGTAGTTTCTTTACCGGCAAGCCTCCGGTAATCACCCGTGAAACGTTATCGGGGACCAATCAGAAAAACAATTATTCAGGAGAAAAAATAACACGAACCATAGGATTTAATTATAAGAGTCTTGATTCTTCGATAGCTGATATCGCCGAGATATTCCTGAATGACATGGTTCTGCCATCGAAGAAGTAGAGATTGGTTTCTTTTGTTTCTATTGTTTGGTAATTGATTATTGAATATTGGTTATTGTGTTTCTATTGTTTCTATTGTTTGTGAGCACAATAACATTTTCAACAAAAGTAACATGCGTAGGCAAGTTCGATTTCAAACCATAGAAACCTCCTAGTGTTAATTGTGGAAAGAGTTCTTTTATTTTTTACAAGTTAATGGTATCAGAACCAAATATTTTATACTATATTCGCAAGCTTTTTTAGAGAAAAGGGAAAGTCTATCTGGTTAATATTTAAATAAATACAGTTGTTTGAGCAAGCAGAATTAAAAGATCAAAAAAATACAGAAATGAAAAAAGCGGATTTATTAAAAGAAACCATTGAACACATCGACATTAAGTCATTTGACTCTACACCTATTATTGACTCAATGCGTAAGATGTCGTTTACCTCGCGGGACACAGCAAGTGCAACCGACATTTTACTGAAAATGGTAAGCGATACCCAATGCACCAACATTCTCACCCTTGCAGGAAGTACCAGTGCGGCAGGTTGCATGCAGGTGTATGTGGACATGGTTAAATGTAATATGATTGATGTGATTGTTGCCACAGGCGCTTCAATCATTGATATGGATTTCTTTGAAGCACTCGGGCACAAACATTACCGGGGAACCACGGAAATTAACGATGGAATCTTACGCGATCTTTATATCGACCGCATTTATGATACCTTCATCGATGAAGAAGAACTACAGAATTGCGATGGAACCATAAAGGAAATTACCGATTCATTGGAAAAAAGGCCTTATTCCTCTCGTGAGTTCATCAGGGAAATGGGTAAATGGCTGACCAAAAACTCAGTAAAAAAGGACAACCTGATCCAGGTTTGTTACGAAAACAACGTACCTATCTTTTGTCCTGCTTTCTCTGATTCAAGTGCTGGTTTTGGACTGGCCAAACATCAGTGGGATAATCCTGTAAAACATGTTTCGATTGACTCTGTTGCCGACTTTCTCGAACTGACCAAAATAAAAATGGCTGCAGAGGCAAGTGGTTTGTTCATGATTGGTGGTGGCGTTCCAAAGAACTTTGCCCAGGACACGGTGGTTTGTGCCGAAATTCTTGGGAAAGAAGTTCCGATGCATCAATATGCTGTTCAGATTACTGTTGCCGATGTACGCGACGGTGCCTGTTCTTCCTCAACACTTAAAGAAGCCAGTTCATGGGGTAAAGTTCAGGTAACTGACGAGCAGATGGTATATGCTGAGGCCACTTCTGTGCTTCCTTTAATGGTAAGCTACGTTTACCACAAGGGAACATGGAAACTCCGTGAGCCTAAAAACTGGAGCAATTTATTCAACAAATAAACAATGCTGGAATGGTGGTCATTTAATGGTCATTTATTGTCATTCATTGTCATTCAAAATGATGTGTAACTAATGACAATCCATGACCTGAAACCAATGATAACCATTTACAAAATATGACGATATACATACAAAACCCCCAATACTTCGATGAAATATTGGGGGTTTTCATGCCTGAATAAGATATATTAGTCAAAATTTTCACAAGCCTAAAGCCAGCATATTTTCCGATCTTCAACTTTTAGGAATCGTAAAACAGAACCTGCTTCCTTTTCCTGCTTTACTTTCGACCCATATTTTTCCTCCGTGTTTTTCTATAAACTCCTTACACAAAATCAGGCCCAATCCGGTACCCTTTTCATTTTTTGTACCTATGGTCGAAAAACCTTCTTCTATTCGGAACAACTTTTCGATGACTTCTTTTTTTATTCCGACTCCATTGTCGGTAACTGAAATGAGAAGCTCATTCTGTTTTTGTTCAGCTGAAATAATAATCGCACCTTCCGGATTGGTAAATTTTATGGCATTCGAAATCAAGTTTCTCAAAATAGTGCTGATCATGGCTTTATCGGCAAATGCAATCGCTTTTCGAGGCAATTCCTTCGATAGGGCAATAGATTTTTGTTGAGCAGAATTGACCAGTAAATGGATGGATTCATCGATCAAGGTAACAATTTCAACATATTCAGGATTGAACTCCATTCGTCCGGTTTGTGATCGGGACCATTCAAGCAGATTCTGAAGCAAATCCATGGCTCCCTGCGAAGAATTACGGATTATAGTTGCATACTCTGCAATCCCGTCATAGTCTTTTTCCTGAATTTGTTCAATCAGCAAATTACTGAACCCAATAATGCTGTTAAATGGACTTTTCAGGTCATGGGCAATTATCGAAAAAAATTTATCCTTTGTGGCGTTTAGTTCGCGTAACCGGATCTCACTTTCTATTAATACCTCATCGGCTCGTTTACGTTCGGTAATATCCCTCAAAAAACTTTGAAAGGTATCATCAGGCATTGCCTTTGAGTTCATTTCAACATCAATTAATTCGCCAGATTTTCTTCGGATCTTTCGTTCAGTTATTATTGTATTACCCGATTTTAAAAGGTCATATCTTAATGGCTCTTCATTCATTGCTTTCTCGGAAAAAAGATCAGACATATTCATATGAAGTAGTTCCTCTTTTGAAAATCCGGTAAGTTGTATTGCCTTATCATTAAAAGTAATGAAGTTACCCATGGAATCGCCCTGGAAGAATGCATCCGGAGCTAATTCAAGAAGCAATCGGTACTTTTCTTCACTCCTTCTTAAAGTTTCCTCACTCCGCTTGCGATCAGTGATATCCTGAATAATACCAAACAAGATTCTTTTTTCCTTATCGAACAGGGCCAGTGAGTGGATATCTTTAATTTCGCCCGTGTCAACTGTTTTTATTTTGAATTCAATATCATAAGGAATTTCATCTTCCATCAATTTTTTCACGGCTTCATCGAGCATCCACCGATATTCGGGTAATGGTATTTTTTTAACCAACTCGTATTCAATTTCATCCTCATGTACGCCATAAATGGCTGCTGCTCCCTCAGAGCCAATTATATGTTGGGTATCGAGATGCAACTCCCAGTTACCCGATTTAGAGGCAAGTTCTGCACGTTTCAGCCCGGCTTCACTGATATTGATCGCCGTTTCAGCACGTTTGCGGCTACTGATATCATGAACAATGGAGTGAAGTAATAACTTTCCATCAACTTCAATATGGCTGCTGAAAACTTCAACATCACGAAGAGAACCATCGGCCATGCGGTGTTGAAATTCAAAATATTCCTGTTTACGCGACAGCGCCATATCTATAGCCTGGCTAATCTTTTTATCTGGATATATATTGATCTCCTGAATTTTCATTTGCTTAAGCTGATCCTTCGACCATCCATAAAATTTTTCCGCAGCACGATTGGCATCAATAATATTTCCATTACCTGGATCAATGATCAATTTCACGGCAGTATGGTATTCAAAAATATTACGGAATAAATTCTCGCTTTTCCTCAACGCCTTCTCCGTTTTTCTTCGCGATTCATTATCAGCTTTCAAATCGTTCAATAAATTAAGCGTTTCAAGTTGTTTCTGTTCCAATTCAATAGTCCGCTCAGCCACAAAAAACGATAATCGTTCATTTTCATTGCGTTTCTGCCTGTTGAATTCCCTGATTTTTACCATTGCTCTAATCTGTGCGATCAGTTCAGGTTCATCAAAGGGTTTATTCAAAAAGGCCTCTCCTCCTGTTTCAAGCGCATTGATGCGGTTTTGCATGTTCTCTTTCGCCGATGATAGAAAAATCACAGGGATGTCTTGAACACGAACGTCATGCTTCAATTGGCGGCAAACTTCAAAGCCATCCATACCAGGCATGTTAATATCCAGCAAAATCATATCAGGATCACCTTTAACTGCAAGTTCAATACCTGTCTCACCAGATAATGCAGTTTCCAGAATCATTTCTGGAAAGGAATCCTTAATAATCTTTCCAAGAAGGATCAGATCGTAGCTGTTGTCATCGATAGCCAGGATTTTTATCATAGTGGTAGTTTCAAATAAAAAGTTGAGCCTTTCCCTTTTTCCGATTCTATACTGATTTCACCTCCCAGCAATTCTACCAGACTTCTCGAGATAGCCAATCCGAGTCCGTTTCCACCATATCTGCGGGTTTCAGAGGATTCAACCTGTCTGAACCTGTCAAATATCTTATCATGGTATTCTGGCGAGATCCCAATTCCAGTGTCTTTGACATGGAGCCGGATCATCTTGCCATCCGTCTGTAGACCCAGTTCAATGTATCCCTTTTCGGTGAACTTTATTGCATTTCCCACCAGGTTAATCAGTATCTGTCTCAGTTTGTTTTCATCACTTTCAATAAAAATTTCCTCTTTTGGATTCAGTTGATCAAGTCTTAATTCGATTTCTTTTTCAAGCGCTTTAAATGAATATTCATTCCAAATATTGTGTATCAACTTTTGAACAGAGAATACATTCTTATTCAGGTGAACCAAGCCAGCCTCAATTTTGGAGATGTCCATGATGTCATTGATAATCACAAGCAGGCTGTTTCCGCTAATTTGAATCATTTCGGCAAATTCCTTCTGCTGGGTCATGTCAAATTCGGGATTAAACAGCAAATCTGAAAAACCAATTATACTATTCAAAGGGGTACGAATTTCATGACTCATATTAGCCAGGAAGGCCGATTTCAAGCGGTCCGACTCTTTTGCCTGAATGAGGGCATTGTTCAGCTCCTGCTCTGCTTTTTTCCGTTCAATGGAAATACTGATCTGATGGGAAATAAATTCAAGTATCTGCTTGTCTTTCTCAGTATAGGCATTCGGATTTTCGTAACTCTGTACTACAACGGCCCCGATTGCTTTTTTGTTTATCAGGAGCGGAACCCCCAGCCATACTCTTGAAGGCGTTCCAAATTCCACAATTCCAATGTTTTCGTAGAATTTTTTAAGTTCTGTATCTTTTATTAACAATGATCTCTTCTGTTTAATCACATACCCTGTAATTGAATTCTGAGCCGGCCAACTGTCAATGTTATCCTTCTCATCGCGCTCATAAATTGTCGAAAGCATGTCCGTTTTCTCATCATAGAAGGCAATGTAAAAATTCGTTGAATCGAGTAACTTTCCAATCTCCTGACTGATAATCTGGATCAGTTCATTTAAGTCGGAGGATGACAAAGCTGCCTTGGAGATGGCATAAAGTACCTGCTGAACCTGATCGGCATTTTTCTTTTCGGTGACATCAGTCTCAGTTCCCCATATCCTTACCAGATGATTATCTTCAATTATTCCAATAGAATTATTACTGATAAACTTCTTTTGTCCTGCAACATCTAATTCTACCGTAATTGCGTTTTCAACGGTGAATCCGTTGCGGATATAATTACGCAACACCTCCCGGTTTAACGTGTTATTACGTCCCCCATGAAAGTCGATTTGACTTTTGCCGATCATTTCATTTGGATTACTGAACCCATATATATTCAATATAGCCTGGTTACATTCAGCAATAAAAAAATGGTCATAAATATAATCTACCTGTTCTTCAAGTGGCAAACTCAAATCCATTGGCTTATCACATTCGAAACGGTAGACACCTTCTGATACCTGTGAAATAAAGCTCCGGTAACGTTCTTCACTTGCTTTAAGAGCATCTTCAGCCTGCCTGCGTTCGGTAGTATCGACAACTGTCGACACCATGGTGTTTTGCTCAATTAAAGGGATGTTGACTGCATTAATTATTCTTTGGGTGCCATCTTTTTGAGTAACAACAATGTCTTCCCAATGCATTTTTTCAGGATCGCCAGAGTGAATATCGCCCATTATACGGTCAATCATTTTGTTTCGATAATTCAAGTCGGGATAAATCTTCTCGAAAAATATATCAACTGATTTGATTTCATCGGAGTTCCAACCATAAATTTCCTGAAATTTTTTATTCATGAAAGTAACATCACCTTCATGAATATTATTCAGTGATAATCCTATGGGTAAGTTATCGAGAATGGTTTGAATGAATCTGTTTTTTGATAATAATTCTTCGTTTCGGAATTTAAGCTCTTGCCCGTTTTCTTCTGCCTTTTCTTTGGCTGCTATCAACTCAGCTTCGTTTTTTTTACTTTCGGTAATGTCACGATCCATGCCAATTGTGTATGATTTCCCACGCCACATGACTGGAACGCCTATAAATTCAATGATATTATCTTTCCCATCCGGTCGAATCCATGAGTAAGATCCACGAAACGCTTTTCTTGTAGCAAGAGATTCTAGCCTTGCATCATTTGATGATTCTTCAAGCGATATTTGTAAATCATTTGTGTTTTTGAATTTAAGCAATTCTTCGATGGTAAAACCAGCCATATCTGCATATTGTTTATTACAGTCTATGAGTTTTCTCTGGGTAAAGTCAGGATATTCTTCATAAATCACTATCCCATCAAAAACATTTTCAAAAACCATTCGAAACTTTTCTTCAGACTCCTTTATTCGCTCTTCAGTATTCTTACGCTCAGAGATATCCCTGTCTATACCCAGGACCATCTCATGCCCTCCAATGGTAAATATCGAGGTAGAAACCTCGACCGGAAAGGAATGACCATCTTTATGACGGTGGGTGGTCTCAATGTGATTAACACCTTTCTGTCTGAGATGTTCAATATATTCGCTGCGCTCACTTGATAACCCTTCTGTTATATTAAGCAAATCAATTGACTGGCCTATCATTTCCTTGCGCGAATAACCATTCATTCGACAGGATGCTTCGTTACAATCAACTATAGGCCAGGAGATTGTCGGATGATTAGGGTCAATTAACACAATTGCATCCGGCGAAGCATTGAACAATCCCTGAAATAATTGTTCTCTTTCCCTTAAGGCCTCTTCAGCGCGTTTACGTTCCGAAATGTCAAATAAGATTCCCTGCGTTCCGATTATCGTTCCATTAAAGTCAACAACAGGCATCCTCATTACCTGCATATATTGTTTCAGTCCATCGATGGCGGGATATTCCTCTTCTGTCTCGATGGTTTTATTGTTTCGTAATATTTGTTCATGCATTTTCTCTCCCAAATGTGCATATTTGGTTAACGGCCCTTCCTCTCCCTGGATCGATTGATAATTAGCTCCAACTTCCGAGGGCTTTTTACCAAGGATATCTTCTTTATTCAATCCTTTGAGTTTGCAATATTGAGAATTAACAAGGGTATAACGACCTTCCTTATCTTTGCGGAACACAGCAACAGGCAGTTGTTCTATAAATGTATGATAAAGGGTTTGTGATTCAAGAAGGGATTTTTCTGCTCGTTTATTCTCTGTAATATCTTGTAATATACAATGTGTCTGTTTAAAATCACCATTCAGATCATAACCGATTTTCCCTTCGAAGGCAATGTTCAGCTTTGATCCATTCTTGTGAATCATCTCAAATTCGCTATGTATCTGACCCAGCGATTTGAATAATGGGAATCTGTTTCTGAATCCTTCCTGAAAATACGGAGAAAGAAAATCTCCAAACCATTTTCCAATGACTTCCTGCCTTTCGTATCCTAACGTATCCAACCATTGTTGATTGACTTCAATAAAATTGCCATCGAAGTCCAGCGACTGGTAACCCAAAGGTGCTCTGTTAAATAACATTTGGAATCTATTTTCACTCTCTTGCAAAGCCTTTTCTATCCGTTTGCTTTCATGGAGCTTAGCTTCCAAATCTTTGATGCGAAGCAGAACACGAATATGGGCAGTCAGTTCCGCTTCGTCCAGGGGCATAGTTAGAATAGCATCAACTCCGTTTTTAAGCATTCTTGCCCGACTTTCCTTGTCATTCCGGGATTCGGTTATCATTATTATGGGAATGCTTTGGGTCGATTCGTCTGCTTTCAGGATTTGCCATATCGGGATACCATCTGTTTCCGGCATTTCCATCCGGAGCAGTAATACTTCAGGCTCTTCAGCACAGCATAACTCAATTCCAGATTTTGCAGTAAATGCACTGATAAACATAGCACCTGGAAAAGCTTCAGCTATGATGGCTTTCATAACTGCGATATGGTCGGTATTGTCGTCAATTGCAAGAATTTTAACCTTCTCCATTGCATTCATTTTTTCTAAATTCATCATTAACATTTATTCAATTGCTATAACCAGACTCTATCTACTGAAATTCCCCTTCGCAGGAATTATTGCTATCAGTGAATATCCCGGGAATATAACTCTTTTCTGAAAGGTAGGCACTCTTTACCCTCATCTTCTCTTCAGTTTTTATACTCGCTTTAGCTGCTAAACTATTGATGCAATATAAAAGCTAATCGTTTATTCAAACTTAAAGAGAGGTATTTCGTATTCAGCCACAATTTAGAAATAAATTTAAATTAAACAAATTATAACAAGTCCATTACTCTATTGCGAATGGTCTATCATTTAATTTGGGACCATTTAACAGCACCGACATTTTTGTCACTTCTGAGATTGGGAAAACACTTCATAGTCATTAAATCCTGTTGGTACAAAGAATCATGAGTTGAAATCCTTCTCCTCGTTTATCGGTAATTATCCTCCCTGAAACCTATATCCCGATAAAGGTAAAGAGAAGAATTCATCCTTACAAGAAAGCGATGAATATTGCGTTCATATGCTGTATTTTGCTTAGCTTATTTTTATAATCCTGTATTCCGCTAAATACATTGTGCTTCAAAGGAAGTTGAATGCACTCCCAAAAATAGGTCTTTACAGGTATTGCCTGTGAATTTAAAATAATCGACCTTTCTGCCTTTTAAATTTATCATTAACTAAATGTTTCATCACGTACTGATACCATTGTTGGCGGCTGTTTTTCTGGCAATTAATATGGGGGGAACAAGTATCTCTCCGGCATTCTCGGCTGCTTACGGATCAAATGTTATACGGAAGTCGATGATTCCAGGGTTATTTGGAATCATGGTCTTTTTAGGTGCAATGGTTGCCGGAAAAGCCACCTCGGCTACATTGGGAAAAGATTTAATTCCTGTTGCTTATTTGAGCTGGGAGCTGGTGACCATTATCCTCGGTACAGTTGGCATAACCTTATTCATTGCCAATTTATTGGGAGTCCCCCAATCGAATGTTCAAACCACCGTATTTGCCATTTCAGCTCCTGCAGTTTATTTTCATCAGTTTAACAGTCACAAGGTATTTTTTGAGATTGTGCCAACCTGGTTTATTGCCCCTATTCTTTCATTTGTCATTTGTTATCTCTTTGGCAAATTTGTTTATACCCCCATCCGAAAGAAAGGCTACCTCACCTATGGGCAGCTCTCTCAACATCCTGCAGTCAAGGCCATTATTATAATCATGTCATCGTATGTAGCCTTTTCAATAGGAGCCAATAATGTTGCCAATGCCGTTGGGCCTATCGCATCGATGATGTCGCACGAATTGCTGCTTCCTTTTGATGGAAACGGATTTTCGATCATCATGGTGCTTACAACACTTGTTGTGGCTCCC
>Ga0302288_1002189_pt1 | contig 11709 bp, 10 predicted proteins | sample III_Fen_N1_1_FD_194549 | JGI IMG/M metagenome (GOLD analysis project Ga0302288, IMG submission 194549) | Peat permafrost microbial communities from Stordalen Mire near Abisko, Sweden - III_Fen_N1_1 | ecosystem: Environmental > Terrestrial > Soil > Wetlands > Permafrost | place: Sweden: Abisko...
AAAATTAAATCCAATAAATTTTTAAAGCATATTTATTTGAAAATGATTTATTTATTCCAATTGGAAGGTTATTATTGAGGAGTGGTTACCCAATTCTGATACAATTATACGGTGCCATGAGGACATGTTTAATGTGCTTATTAATAGCGTATTAATGCGATATCGACCATGCCCTAATATTTGAGTTGTAGTTTAGTATATCATCGATGAAAACGAGCTGTTTTCTGACGACTTTTATTCAAAGGAATTCATTTGTCTTTCATTATCTTTGTCGACTTAAACCGAAATCAGTGTTGAATGGGAAAAGATATTTCAGTATATAAAAAATACATCCGTTTTTTTTGGTATTTATACTCCGCAGGTGTTGCAGCGGTATTCCTGATGTTTTTTATGATTGCACAGGGGTGGATGGGCTTTATGCCATCGTTCGAGGATCTTGAAAATCCGGAGAGTTTGCTTGCTTCAGAAGTTGTTTCAGCTGATGGAGTTGTGATGGGCACCTATTTCAAGGAGAACCGAAGTTTTGTGAACTATGATGAAATTAGCCCTGTATTGATTAAAGCACTAGTGGCTACAGAAGATGTGAGATATTATAGCCATTCAGGAATTGATATCCGTGGACTGGTAAGAGTTGTTAAGGGTATTTTAACCGCTGATACCAATTCGGGCGGAGGAAGTACAATAAGCCAACAGCTTGCCAAGATGCTTTTTCCACGCGATAATCTAGACAATAAACTTCAGCTTATTTTCAGGAAGTTTAAAGAATGGGTGATTGCTGTAAAACTTGAAAAAAGTTATACCAAAGAAGAAATTCTAACCATGTACCTGAATAAATACGACTTTTTGAATCTTGCTGTAGGAATAAAGTCGGCGGCAGCAGTATATTTTAATACAACACCCAAAGCATTAAATCTTGAACAGTCGGCTATGTTGGTTGGAATGGCTAAAAATTCGTCGTTATATAATCCAGTGCGACGCCCGGAGCTCACACTTCAACGCCGAAATGTAGTATTGGCTCAAATGCAAAAAAACGGGTCTATCTCGAAAGAGGAGCGAAATGCAGCTCAGTCTCAACCTTTAAATCTTGATTATCACAAAGTCGATTTCAAGACCGGACTCGCTCCTTACTTTAGAGAATATCTTCGTCAGGTATTGAATGCCGATCGTCCGAAACGATCGGATTATGCGGGCTGGCAACTTCAGAAATACAAAGAAGATTCGGTGGAATGGGTGGTTAATCCATTGTACGGATGGTGCAAAAAAAACAAGAAAGTTGATGGATCGACCTATAATTTGTATCGCGACGGACTCAAGATCGTTACAACCATTGACTCACGAATGCAGACCTATGCTGAAGAAGCGGTGAATAAACATCTGAAAGAAAATTTGCAGCCATCGTTCAATAAGCACATCCGTGGGTTGAAGAATCGGCCTTTCTCGAACGATTTATCGACTGAAGTCGTTGACGGAATCATGGATCAATCGATCAAGCAGACGAAACGATATTGGGTGGCCAAAAACAGTGGCAAATCATGGGACGAAATCAAACAGCAATTCAACCGTCCGGTAGAAATGTCGGTCTTTTCATACAAGGGCGACCGCGATACGTTATTGACTCCACTCGATTCGATGAAATATTATTACAGCATTCTCCGATCATCATTCATGTCGATGGAAATTAAAACAGGTCATGTTAAAGCTTATGTTGGAGGACCTGATTACCGCCATTTTATGTACGACATGGTAAAGGGTGGAAAGCGCCAGGTTGGATCGACCGTAAAACCTTTCTTGTATACACTGGCCATGCAGAATGGCATGTCGCCATGCAGCAAAGTCCCCAATGTGCCACAGCAATTTATTTTGCCTGATGGAACAATCTGGGAAGCCAAAAACTCTTCTCCGACCAAATTTGATGATAAGATGGTGACCCTGAAATGGGGCTTGGCTCATTCGGTGAATCAGGTTTCGGCCTGGGTAATGAAACAGTTTAATCCTCAATCGGTAGCCGATATCATGAAGAAAATGGGTGTTTACAGCCCGATCGATCCGGTACCTTCCATGTTTTTGGGGACTTCAGATGTTACTCTATACGAAATGGTTGGAGCCTACGGAACATTTGCCAATAAAGGAGTCTTCACTCAACCTATTTTTGTAACCCAAATTGAAGATCGGCATGGAAATGTTATTTCGACTTTCAGGTCTGAAAGACACGACGCCATTGATGAGCAGACCGCTTACCTGATGATTGATCTGATGCGCGGTGTTGTTGATGCCGGATCGGGCGGACGGTTGCGCTGGAGTCCTGACTATGGTGGTTTTAAAGGTCCGATTGCAGCAAAAACAGGAACGACACAGAATCACTCGGATGGTTGGTTTATTGGTGTTACCCCGCAACTGGTGAACGGATCGTGGACCGGTGCTGAATTGAGAAGTATCCATTTTGAAGATCTGCAATCAGGTCAGGGAGCCCGGATGGCCCTTCCGATTTGGGGATATTACATGCGAAAAGTATATGCCGACCACAGTTTGCCATATCGCGATCAGGTTGATTTTGAACGACCTGCCAATTTTTCGGTGAATGTCAATTGTGATGATCCGGAAAGCATTGAGCAAAACCTGGATAATTCGGAGGAATTCTTTTAACCTGAGTTCGATATAAAAATGAGGTAAAATATTTGGAAAACATAAGGATTGTTTGTATGCTAAAAATCTGACAAACAATAATATACATTTAAAAAGAACCCTTATGTTGACAGACTCAAAATTAGTGGATATTTTCTTCTATGCAGACGAATTTTGTAAAGATTTTAACAAAACATTAGATGGGGTACAACTAAACTCAGACAATTCTAAAGAGAGCCGGAATAAGCCTTTCAAACTTTCAGATTCAGAATTTTAATTGCCTTTCATTTAAAGAGTTATCGTAACTTCAAGCACTTTTATACACAATATGTACAAGTTCATCTGACAAAAGAGTTCCCTGAAACGGTTTCGTATAACAGGTTTGTTGAACTTCAGCAAAAAGCACTTTTACCAATGGTCATATTCCTGAAAGTAATGAGATTAGGCTCCTGCACAGGAATATCAATTGTTGATGCAACAACGTTGAGAGTTTGCAACAACAAAAGGATTTTTAACCATAAAGTTTTTGCAGGAATTGCACAGCGAGGAAAATCAACCATGGGCTATTTCTTTGGATTCAAGCTACATTTGGTAATCAATGACAAAGGGGAGATATTGAATTTTGTAATTACTCCTGAGAATATCGATGACAGGGAACCATTGAAAAACAGCGATTTCCTGAAAAAGATATTTGGGAAGCTCTTTGCTGACAAAGGATATATTGGACAGAAGCTCTTTGAACAATTATTCATTGATAGGATACAACTTAGAAGTAATAAAGTCAATGTCAAAATGTAAATTATCAGTTTCATTGCTGTCTTTTCAAATGTCCTATAACGTAGGAACCTACACCCAAAGCCAGATTGCGGGTCCCGAGTACTCGGGACTGAGCGGAAAAATGCACACCGAAAACCACTGCTGCCGCTACTGGGTAGCTGATGTTAATGGTAGTTTTTTATTGCTCGCTAAAATTATCCACACTTTTATCATCCTGCCAATTATACTCGATTTGAAATGCTATTTTTTTAGCAAATTCAAGTCCATGTAAATCTGTCAAAAAACCTAGAGTCATATCCATTCCTGCGCTTACCCCAGATGATGTATAGAATTTATCATCAATTGTCCAACGTGCTTTTCTTATCCACTTGACATTTTCTCCATTTGTAATAACCCAATCAAATGCTCTTTTATTAGATGTCGCTATCCTGTTATCTAATAGGCCTGTCTTTGCCAGTAATGCACTTCCTGTGCAAACTGTCAGAACATATTTGCTTAATCCCCCAATTTGCTTTATAATACCAATGAGACTTATGTTATTGACTTCTTTTCTTGTACCTAGCCCGCCTGGAATGAGAAAAATATCCACACCATTAATGATGTTTTCAAGTTTTTTGGTTTGAATAGAAACTCCGTGAAAATTATTTATAGTATCTCCTATTTCTGAATAAAAATCAATTTGGTAATGCTCTGTAAGTCTGCCGAGAATCTCAACAGGCCCAAAGACATCTAAAGTTTCGAAATCTTCAAAAAGCAATACGCCTACTTTCATGTTGTCATTTTTTTTAAATTACCACCAACATAAGAAGCTACACCCAAAGCCAGATTGCGGGCCCCAATTCCTCGGAATCAATCCGAAAGACTGCTTGAGCGGAAAGATACACACCGAAAACCACCGCTGTCGCGAAGGCGGGTAAGTATTGTTTGCGCTTCATGTTTTTATTCTTTATCCACAATCATGTTTCTATCACACTAGTCTGATGCAAAGTTTAAAAAATATATTAAATGATGGATATAGTCTAAAAAATAAACCCGACCTATTGAATCAACTCTTACTCCATGAATATCAATGTTTGATTCAATTGCTTTATTAAAATCTTCAGCAATTCCGGAGTTACCTGTGCCTGCAATTGTATAAAAACTATTTTCATTTCTATTGTATATTCTTAGTCGATTAACTCCAGTATCTGCAATAAAAATATTTCCATAATTATCTATATCTAACCCATGCGCAACTTTTGAACCTATTGTTCCCTTTTTATGTGCAACACCTCCTAAAAAAGCACTTTCTTTTGTTACAAATTCCTTTACTTCTCCTGGTTCTCCTTTGCCAATTATTGTCGAGATTATGCTAGTTAATCTATCTATCTTCCTGATACAAAAATTAAGGCTGTCAACAAAGTAAATATTGTCAAATTCATCAATAGCTAAGCCATATACATCATTAATTTGAGCTTTGTTAGCTTCATTTCCATCTCCACTATAACCAAATGATCCATTCCCTGCATATGTTGAAATTTTGCCATTGCTTGAAATCTTTCGTATTAAATCGTTGGAATAATCATTAAAATAAACATTGAATGCAGAATCAACAACTATACCTGACGGATGATTGAGTTTGGCTTCCAAGGCATTACCTTCATGAAAATTAAATCCTGATTCTCCAGTTCCTGCAATTGTACTTATGATTCCTGTTTTTTTAGTGACTTTTCTTATCCGTTGGTTTCCTGAATCAGCAATATATACATTCTCTTCTTTATCAATAAAAACTCCTTCAGGGCGATTAAGTTCAGCTTTTGTTGCTAAATCGCCATCTCCCGAATAACCTGCTTGACCATTTCCAGCAATTGTTGTGATTATCTTTGTTTTCGTATCAATTTTCCTAATTTTACTATTCCCTATCTCTGCAACATAAACATTATCGCTTGAATCAATCGCCAATCCAGCAGGCCCATTCAATTTAGCCAATTTAGCCAAACCATTGTCACCACTATTTCCTGGTGTCCCTAATCCAGCAAATCTTTGGATTGTCCCATTCCTCCATTTATTTTCCTTTACCTTAGAAAAAGTCCGCTTTATAGGAAGTATAGTCATAATTGGAGTTAAACTAAGGCTTTTAATAAAATCCCTTCGTGAAGCATTCATCTTTTTTTGATTATAGTTCATTAATAGTTCTTACATCTTTAAGTAAAACTAAGGTTTTAAAGCGCTCTTAAATGAACGCTAACTTAGGAACATACATCCAAAGCCAGATTGCGCGTCCCGAGTCCTCGGGATTGAGCGGAAAGATGCTCACCGAAAACCACCCCGAGTACTCGGGGCCGGATAGCTGATGTTATGCGTTCGTGGTTTATTTTTTTTCTATCACTTTATCAAATCTACTATCCATACAGACACTCAGATCGGTCGTTACAAATTTCCCATTGAAGAATAGACTAAAAATTGTCGCTGGAGTTGGTGCTAATTGAGCTTGTTCCATTGTCTCCAGTTTAATTAACTTTAATGGTAACTTTCTTTTTTCTGCCATTTCTTTCAATGATGTTGTCACATGATACTCCGAAAACGGACAACGATTTGAATAATAAACCACTAATCCATTTTTATCTTCACATTCTCCGCGTTCTACCGAATCTTTAAATTTGGGATCGTTAGCCGTTGGATTTATCTTTTTTACAAGCAAACTAAATCCTGATGCAAGTTTCTCACATGTATCAAAACCTTGTCTCAATAGCCATTTGGTATCACTCATAAAGTGAAACTTATTGGTTCCAACTACTGTTACCAAACCGTCTTTCCCCTGCTCCTTTGCATCGTCGATGGCAAGTTTTAATAATGCTTTGCCGTATCCTTGTCCTTTATATTGCCCAGAAACCCAAAAACAGTTTACCAACAAATAATTTGAGGCTTCAATCGGAATCCATCCTTTCTCAGCAGGACCATATTCAATAAACACTTTAGCCCTTGCATCAATCCTGTGAAAAACATATCCATTGTCAAATTCCCTTCTCAACCACTCTTTTTTTAATTCGTAACTGTCCTTGCATTTTTTATCAGAAATCGCACAGCAAATATGCTCGTCATCAATATTCGATGTATCAAGTGTCAGAATTCTCTCCATTGTTTTAAAGTCTCAATATATAATTTTTTCAAACTTAAACACAGGGAGTGACAACCCTATGTCAGCATATTTTCTTTTTGCAGAATGTTTACCTACCATGACGCACAATCTAGGACGCTACATCCAAAACCAGATTGCGGGTCCCGAGTCCTCGGAATCAAGCCGAAAAGATGCCCGAACGGAAAGATGAACACCGAAAAACCACCCCGAGTACTCGGGGCTGAACTTGCCGAGAAAATTGCTCCACATCTTAATGAACCGCTGTATACGAGAACCTTACCTACAGTGGTGTGAGAGGCGCACTCCGTCAGCTAACTACTGGCGGAGCCGTCTACTCGATCAGCGCATGGCATTTTTATATTCCTTTCTTAATATTGAGTAGTATAATCTATCAACGTATTTCCCATATATATAAAAGAAATCTCTCAATGTACCTTCATATTTAAAACCACATTTTTCAATCACTCTTTTTGATGGTAAGTTATTTGCTTTATGGCATATTTGAATTTTATTCAGTTGAATCTTTTCAAAACCAAAATCAATCAGAGCCTGAGTACATTCAGTTGCAAATCCCTTACGTTGAAATTTCTTGCCGATACAATACTCAATTTCTCCAAAATGATTTTTGTTGTCAATTAAGAAAAACGCAATCTGTCCAATACATTCGTTTGTTTCTTTTAAAACAATCGCCCAGCGGTAATAATCAAGTTTATCATAGGATTCAATATATTTTGTTAAGAGTACTGCGACCTCTTGTTTTGTCGAATAAACAGGCTCAGATATAAGTGACTGAATTTCAGGGTCACTAATCCAGTATCTCAACATATCATCATTGTCGGTATGGCAGAAACTCCTTAATTGAATTCTTTGCGTATCAATATTAACAGTTCCACAATGATTAAGAACATCCACATTATAAATTGTATTCATTGTATTTATTTTATCAATTCAATCGATTGATTAATCTTATATTCTTAGTTATTTGCAGGGACGTCTTTTTTGCTTTGCGCATAACATAAGAAGCTACACCCAAAGCCAGATTGCGGGTCCCAAAGACTCGGGCTCAAACCGAAAAACTGATTGAGCGGAAAGATGCCAACCGCTAACCACCTCAACCCCAATAGCGTGTGAGCCGTTGTTACCGGCTGGCATTTTTTTATATTTGTTTATTCATAAAACATACTCTAAAAGGCAATCTCTCAAAATCCTTTGTTCCAGTTTCAACAAATCCTTGATTAAAGTACCACCTTTTCAATTTAACATTTGAATCAATCAAAGCGATGGAAACTGTCTTTCCTCCTAATCCCTTAATTTTAGATATTGCAAAATCCATTAAATTAACACCAAATCCTTGATTACGAAATCTTGGAATAACAGATACTTTCTCAATGTAAAATGTATCAATTTCTTTCGCTGATTTCTCAATAGCAATACAACCTATCAAATCACTTTCAATCGACAACGAATATAAATCAATCCCTTTATTTAATTGTGCTCTTAATGTTTGCTCATCTATAAATGTATCGTTTGTTGGATTATTATCCTTAGTAAATCCAAAATCCTTTGCTACTGTTCCATGAGAGATATTTAAGACATGAACAATTGAAGTTAAATCATCATTTGAATTAACTAATTTAAATTCCATTGGAATCATTTATTATTTTCCATTTTATTACGAATTGTCATAGGAATACCATCAAATCCCCAACTATCAGGATTTAATTCATTTATTATAAAATAGTTTGTTATATCATTCGAACCAAGAACTCGTTTTACCAAATCTTTGCCAGCGTTAATCACTTCTGCCATTTGTTCTTGAGAACTAGTTCCTTTTGAAATCCGTATCTCAATATAGCAAACTTTATCATGGCTGGATTTATCAATAGATTTACCATCAATTATCCAATTTGACTGGTCTATTTCATCTATCGTAACTACTGTCAAATTAGGATTACGTCCCATAATATTCACAATTATGTCCATTAATCCTTTAATCAATAAATCTTTCTGCTCCTGATTTACTTGTTGTTTAACATACTTTATATTTACGTATGGCATATTCTATATTTTAATCAAATTTTTAAATCCAAAAGTAGCATAAACGAACGTGCGCCGCGCTTGCCAGTAATGACCGACAATATGACAAGTGCGGCACTAGATTGCACTGCATTTTCAAGACGGCACAAATATATGTAAAGATTCCAAATGTTTCAACGTACACGCCAACCCCGCATTTGTTATATTGTTTGTTGTAACATGGCGTTATCTCAAATGTCTGACCGACTCGAACTTCTTGCTAAAAACGTATTCAAAACGAATACATCTCTTCGCTATATTGTGTCAGCTTCGGCAGGCTCTAATTTTTGATAGGAAAGCTTGTGCGGATTTTGTCCAGGTTGTCCAGACCGCTGAAAAGTTTGGATTTCAGTGAACAAAACTGAATTTGCGACCTGGTCAAATCTTCGCTATTTTGTCCTTCTGTGTGAGTTTCTTATGCTGCGTTGACAACTAGTATATAGCTCTGACAAAATCAGACCCAGCCACCCATTTCTGTTTGTATAGGCCTGATAATCGTTAGACTTTATTTTTGTTAAATGTAAATAAAAGTTTAATTAAAGATCATCAAATGGCGATTTTATTTTTTGTAATCCTTTTTCCGATACTCGAGTATAAATTTCGCTTGTCTTCGAACTGCTATGCCCCAATAGTTCTTGTATATATCTTAAGTCTGTTCCCGATTCAAGCAGATGAGTGGCATACGAATGACGCAACCAGTGCAGGGTAACGGACTTCCATATTTTAACTTTTTCGAGTGCCGGGTTCAATACAATAGGTGCCGTTATTTCATTTTCAACCAATCAGCCGTTTACAATAAAAAATCCGCCCGACAATAAGATTCGTATCATCAAACGGATTTATTGATTGGCATCCGGGTCAATCTAATCTGAATTTTTACTGAGCTTCACCTCAACAACCGTTATTTCGCCAGCGTTTACATTTATGGTAACAACTTGCCCGGCATATCCCATTTTTTTAAAACTAACCTTATAGGTTCCTGCGGCCAACGACTTAATGTTAAAACCACCTTTGGCAGCTGTCGTTTTCGACAGTTCAGTGTGCCCTTCATTGTTTACAGCCTTCAATTGATCGGTAGTACCATTCAGGCTAAATGTAACGGTAACTCCTTTAATGGGCTGTCCGTTATCGGTTTCGGTAACTAATCCTTTAACGGCCAGTTTAGTGGTTCCTTTGCGAATCACCTTTCGCGCCGATTTATATCCATCGTAAAAAACAGGCTCGGTAAGCTTCACAATTTCAATGGAAGCATCTATTTTTTCGAGCGCTATACCCGCAATTTTGAATAAACCAGCCAACTGTTTGGTTACCTGGCTTTTGTTGTTTATGCCTATACGCGGGGCTACAATAACATTACTAAACGAATTAATGTTATTTTGTAAAGTTGTTTGTGTCGTTTCATTAAGTGCATAGTCTGGCAATTCGGTAATATGCTCTTGTGTCTTATTAAATAAAATTTGTGCCCTATCCCTTGCTTCAATATCTGTAAAATTTTTAAAATCAGATTCCGAAAAACTGACTTCACCCAACAAGGTATAATTATCGGTTAATTTGGCAAACGAGGTGAGTTTACGTGACGTATCCGCGCCCGAAGCATTTAAGTTTAGCCGCAATTGTTTCTTGTTCGTTGTTATTCCAGCAATGCCGGTTCCCTGGAACTCGGCAATACCCAAAATTTGTTCGTTGGTTACATTTACAATTTGCAGGTTACTCGAAAAAGCAGGCAGTGTATTTACGGCACTCTCATTTTCGCTGCAAAATTTTGTAATTATCACCTGCATGTTTAGGTGACTTTCCTGATCATTAGTCATAGCTTAAAGTTTAAGAGATTAATAAACGATTCGTGATTTTTAATTACAAAGCTAATTTACAACAATCAATCATTAAAGTCAATAGCTCTAGTAAAAAATAATTAATAATTATTGTAATTAGTATTGTTTTAAGTTTAAACCAAACAGAGCGTCATGCTGAATTCAGTTCAGCATCGCCCGGACATGCAGCAGATTCTGAAAAAAGTTTGGAATCATATTCCTACATTTTCAAGATAGCTTCCAGCGCCTCCGAGTGTCCCCTGAGCTTGTCGAAGGGAGTTTCCAACGCCTCTGAGATGTCTTCAAGAGCTTCCGAGATGCGTTCCAACGTGTCCGAGATGCGTTCCAATGTGTCCGAGATGTCTTCAAGAGCTTCCGAGATGCTTTCAAGAGCCTCCGAGATGCGTTCAAGAGCTTCCGAGATGCGTTCCAACGTGTCCGAGATGTCTTCAAGAGCTTCCGAGATGCGTTCCAACGTGTCCGAGATGTCTTCAAGAGCCTCCGAGATGCGTTCAAGAGCTTCCGAGATGCGTTCCAACGTGTCCGAGATGTCTTCAAGAGCCTGTGAGAGATTGTGGGTCTGTTGGGTCTGTCCCCTGAGCCTGTCGAAGGTGTCCCCTGAGCCTGTCGAAGGGAAGGTCACGGGAAACACATGTTCACTTGTGCTAAAGTCGTCTACATCGGATCAACATCTGCATAAATAATCAACTGACTATTATTGGGCTGCGACTTGGCGTGATTGATAATCTCCATGATCTTGGTTTTGGCTTCCTGGATTTTGCCGTCACGGGGTAGTTTAATCAGTATTTCTTTCTGAAACCACATCTGAATTCGTCCGACAACCGGGTATTCGGGTCCCAGTACATTTTTATTGAAGATAGTACGGAAAGCTGTTGCCAGGTTCATGGCTGCCAAATCGAGTCGCTCCTTGTTCTGATGTTTCACCACAATTTTAATGAGCCTGTAATACGGTGGATACCTGAACATTTTTCGTTCAGCCATTTGTCTGCTGAAAAGCTTGTAATAATCGTTGGCAATCACATCCTGAATAACCGGATGATTGGGCTGAGTAGTTTGAACAATCACCCTACCCTGTTTATTTTTACGACCGGCACGGCCACTCACCTGCATAATTAACTGATAGCTTCGTTCGTACGATCGGAAATCGGGATAATTCAGCAGATTATCGGCATTCAATACACCTACAACCCGAACATGATCAAAGTCCAATCCTTTGGTTACCATTTGCGTTCCAACCAGAATATCAATTTTCCCGGTTTCGAACTGCCAGATCAGCTGTTCGTA
>Ga0302288_1002190_pt1 | contig 11702 bp, 6 predicted proteins | sample III_Fen_N1_1_FD_194549 | JGI IMG/M metagenome (GOLD analysis project Ga0302288, IMG submission 194549) | Peat permafrost microbial communities from Stordalen Mire near Abisko, Sweden - III_Fen_N1_1 | ecosystem: Environmental > Terrestrial > Soil > Wetlands > Permafrost | place: Sweden: Abisko...
TCAGGTACCGACTATTTTTCATTATGTAAAAATTAATATCAGAGAAATGAACCGATCATTCTGGCATCATAAACCAGCTGATCGCAACCGATATCTTAGTTTCCGTGTTAAACTGATTGAAGAAACAGACCTTAATATGTTCACTCGTATCGTATTGCAAACACATTAAATTAATACGCATGCAATTTAGAATGTTTCTTAACTATATTTTTTTATTCTCTTTTTGTTCTTTAATTAACTGAATAACAACCATAACGAGAACAAACTCAAATACCAATTTTAATATTATATGATTCGTATCATTTTTTTATACTCATTTTCATATTGATGATTAAAGAAGCAACGTTGGATTTATCGAATGAAAGAATATATTTGCATTAAATAACACAAATTAACATTTACCGCCCCCCCTTATCTAACGGGGTCGGTAAACATTTCATCAGTTATTTGATTCGATTTTTCGCATTTGATCGGCTTTTTACCCGGTTATTCAGACTTTTATCGGCTACTGAGCGGTATTTCTTGTTTTTTTGTGTTCCTAACATGAATGGTTTCCTATTTTATAATTTTAATTTTTAGTCTATGAAAAAAATTTCACTGTTACTTGTATTCATGGGATTCATCGGACTGCACTTCCTGTTTGCCCAAACCAGAGATATCTCTGGCACTGTGAATTCTGCTGAGGATGGAGGTTCTATTCCAGGTGCATCAGTTGTTGTTAAGGGAACAACAATTGGAGCAATTACCAATATGGAAGGGAAGTTTACCCTAAAAATTCCGCAAAGTGCCAAAACACTTTTGGTGTCGTTTGTGGGTATGGAATCTACCGAAGTGCCACTGACGTTGGGTTCAAATAATTATGCAGTTCAGCTGAAATCGGAGAATGTTTCAGTAAATGAAGTAGTCGTTACAGCGATGGGGATTACACGCCAAAAGAAAGCGCTTGGTTATGCAGTACAGGATGTTAAGTCAGAAGAGTTGAATCGTACAGGTAGTGGTTCCATAGGATCTTCACTCCAGGGAAAACTATCAGGTGTAGAAATTAAACCCTCCAGTGGTATGCCTGGTGCTTCAACACAGATTACAATTCGTGGTGCACGATCATTTACCGGAAATAACTCACCACTTTATGTTATCGACGGGATGCCAGTCGCTTCAACGGCGGATTACAGCACAGGCAACAGCGTTACTGGTACTGATATTGCCAACCGCGCAGTTGATATTGACCCTAACGATATCGAAAGTATCAGCATACTAAAAGGGCAGGCGGCGGCAGCCCTTTATGGTATTCGTGCTTCAAACGGAGTAGTTGTAATTACCACAAAAAGTGGCAAAGGTACAAAAGGTACTAAACCGGTTATCACAGTTTCTTCATTTGGAAGTGTAGATGTTATTTCACGGAAACCGGAACTGCAATCAACATGGGCACAAGGAACCCCTACAGCAACAGGATATACATTCAGCCCGACATCCTCCTCCAACTGGGGTCCAAAAATTACAGATTTACCAAACGATAAAGTTTACGGTGGAAATGTTGCAAATGCACTTAACGGTAACGACCTTACTAAATATCCCGGCAAATATTACGTTCCACAAAGGGCAACTGCAGGTTTGGATCCATGGGTCGTTCCTCAGGTTTATAATAACCTCGATGCTTTTTTCGACAAAGGATATACTTTAAATTCATCATTTAATATCAGTCAGGCAGTTGATAAGATAACCTATTCGTTTGGATTGAGTAATACAACCCAAACGGGTATTGTACCCGGAACTTCACTTGATCGTTATTCAGCAAAAGCTGCGGCTCAGACACAACTCAACAAATACTGGAGAACAGGTTTTTCAACCAATTACAACCAGACTTATATTAAAAAAGCTCCCGGAGCTAATGATGGTTTGGTTGCAACAGTATTTGCAGCACCAAGGAACTACGATCTGAAAGGGATCCCTTATGCTTCGCCAACCGATCCTTATACCCAGATTTTGTACCGTGCAACCAACTTTAATAACCCTTACTGGGGTGTTGCACATAATAAATTTGACGAAAAAACTAACCGCTTTTTTGGAAATGCTTTTGTTGAATTCGCTCCGCAGATCAGTGCCGATGACAGTAAGAAACTGAATTTCCGTTACCAATTAGGAGCGGATTCCTACACAACAAATTATCAGGATATTAACGAGTACAAAAGCAAAAACACATTAGGGTCTATCAGTAATTATGGTGCCAATGTAGCAACATACAATTCTTTGCTTACTGCAACTTTCGATATGAACATTAATCAGGACCTCAAGTTGAACGCGATGGTCGGTAATGAAATTAATCATGAGTTCGATCGTTATTACACTGAAACAGGCCAGAACTTTAACTTTGGCGGTTGGCCACATATTAGTAATGCAACCATTAAAGATGCAGTTGAATCCAAATCTGAATCAAAAACAGTCGGTTTCTTTGGCAGTTTATCGTTGACGTATAAAGATATATTGTATTTGAATGCAACCAGTCGTAGAGATATTGTATCTACAATGCCACAGGATAACAGGTCTTTCTTTTATCCTTCAGTATCGTTGGGTTTTGTATTTAGCGAGTTAAGCGCACTTAAAGACAATTCAATCCTTTCATTTGGTAAATTACGCGGCTCATATGCACAGGTAGGACAAGCCGGCAGATATTATCAGAATTATTATACCACTCCGAGTTACAGTGGCGGTTTCTGGACTGGGTCTCCGATTATTTATCCGTTGAACGGGCAAACTGCATATATCCCGAACAATGTACAATATGACCCAAATCTTAAACCTCAAAATACGATTTCATATGAGGCTGGTATCGATTTGAAATTCTTTCACAACCTCGTTGGAGTAGAATATACTTATTCACGACAGGATGTTAATGACCAGATATTTAGTGTTCCGCTTGCAGGATCAACCGGCGCGAACAGTTTAGTAATGAATGGTGGTGCGATCTATACCAATACCCATGAATTCCTTATCTCTGTTAATCCTATCCGTAAAAAAGACATTGACTGGACATTAAGTGTCAATTTCACCAAAATGGACAACTTTGTGAAGGACCTTGCTCCCGGGGTTGAAAGTATTTTCCTCGGAGGATTTACTACTCCCCAGGTTCGTGCAGGTATCGGCAGCAAATTCCCTGTGATTTATGGAACATCGTTTAAAAAAGATGCGCAAGGCAGGGTATTGGTTGATGAAAGAGCAACCCTTGCATCCGGAGCTGTAAATCCCTACTATGGCTTCCCAATGGCAGGTAGTCCTGGAGTAATCGGAACTGCATCACCAGATTTTGTGATGGGCGGCTCAACTACATTACGCTGGAAAAGGATCTCGATTACGACAACTTTTGATTGGAAAAACGGAGGCCAAATGTATCATGGAACTAACGGATTATTGAGTTATTCCTATGGTTTAGCAAAATCGACAGAGGACCGTACAACTCCATTTATTTATCCTGGCGTAAAAGCTGACGGTACACCGAATACAATACAGCGTGGTGGAACTTCTGATTTAACAGCTTATTATAACTTAAATGCAAATACCCTTGGAAGTATTGATGAAGCGTTTATATTCAAAAACTCTTTTGTAAAAATGAGGGAATTGACTTTGTCCTATAAATTACCCAGAATGAGTGGTGTCGATATTAGTATAACTGGTTTTGCCCGTAACATTCTAATCTGGACAAATCTGCCTAACTTCGATCCTGAATCTTCTCAGGGTAACACAAATATGGGTGGAGCCTTCGAACGTTTCACAGTGCCACAAACTTCCAGTTTTGGTTTGGGTCTTAACTTAGTATTTTAAATTTAAAATGATACAACGGATGAAATCAATTAAATTATATACGCTGTTTGCAATGCTTTTTGCAATGGCTGCCTGTTCCGAGGATGTAATGAATTCAATTAATGAGAATCCAAATAATCCAACAGATGTTGCCAGTCGGTTTATTCTGACAGATATAATGACATCAACCGCATTTTCAGTGACAGGAGCTGATTATGCATTTTATTCCTCGGTTTACATGGAGCTGAATGTTGGTATTTTCGGACAAATGTACAATGCCGAAACCAGGATTTCAGAACCTATTTCGTCAACGACTTATAATAATGTTTGGAACGCACAGTACACAAACCTTTATGAACTGAAAATCGTAAGAGACAAATGTTCTGAAGGAGGCGCTGAAGCCGGAAATGTTTACAATTTGGGCATTGCACAGGTTCTTACAGCTTACAACCTTGCCATGCTGACCGATGTGATGGGTGACGTTCCGTACACGGAAGCCCTTCAGCCTGGTGTAATCTACCAACCTAAAATTGACAAACAGGAAGCGTTATATACCGAAGTTTTCACTATGCTTGACGCTGCCATTGCCAATTTTGCTAAAACAACCACCTTCCCTTCAATTGGAGGACAGGACCTGATTTTTGCCGGTGATAAAGCTAAATGGACCAAAGCTGCCCAGGGACTGAAAGCCCGTTATTTAATGAGATTGTCATTGAAAAGCCCACAATATCAAAAAGTACTGGATGCAGCCGCACTTTCTTTCGCTACGGCAGGTGATGAGTTTAAATACAATTATACCGGATCAACTTCGGTCAATCCTTTTTCCAGGTTTTTTCAGGACAGAAACTACTTTGGTACAAGCAAGAGTTTAAATGACAAACTGGTTGCACGCAATGATCCCCGAAAGGCAAAATTATTCAAACCATATACTGGCTTGACCGTTTTGAACATAGCTACGAACGGTACTCCTGATCCAAAGCAACTTTTTTATGGTATATCTGCTTACACTGCAGCTACCAATCCTACTTACCTGATGAGTTTTCACGAACTTCAGTTTCTGAAGGCTGAAGCATATGCCCGCATGTCTCCTGCTCAGACAATCAATGCTGAAACTGCATTGAAATTGGGAATACAGGCTGCATTCGTAAAAGTAGGATTGACGGCTGCTGATGCAACAACTTATTACACCACCAGCGTAAAGACTTTATTCGATGCGAATCCTTTGAAAGAGATCATGACTCAGAAGTATCTTGCAGCTTATGAAGACGAAGGCGTAGAGGCTTATAACGACTACCGCAGAACAGTTGCAATGGGTGGCGCTTTGGTTGATCTTGCTAATACGCTTCAGTTCCCTCAGCGTTTTACCTATGGCAGCAGTGATGTTACCACCAATGCAAATGTTAAGACAGCTTATGGTGATGGAACTTATGTTTATACTGACAAAGTATGGTGGGCAGGTGGAACCCGCTAATTGATATTATTTGTTTGCAAAAAACTGATTAACACGAAAGGGCTATCCCGAAAAGGATGGCCCTTTTTATGCTTTAAGTTTATATTACCCGCATCCTTCACTCTGATCTAAAGCTAAAACCATATTTGCTATATGATTTCGGATAATGCAGAATGAAAATCAAAGTGATTGATGATTTATTTTCAAAAGTTGGTATTCTTTCATTTTTAACGGGAAATAGATATCAATATGGTAACCATATTAATTATTCAATCTTTTTTCTAATTTTATACACGCTTTAAAATTATTGTTATTATAAATAAATCGACAATGAAAAAACCCTTATTCCTGCTCATGATCTTAATGATCATCACCTTATTATCAGTAAACGCACAGAAAAAAACAAACGGGCTGTCAATCCCCATTGAAAAGTACAAGTTAGCCAATGGCCTCACTGTCATACTTAATGTAGATAAATCGGATCCGATTGTGGCTCAGGCTGTCTATTACCATGTTGGTTCGAGCCGCGAAGTTCCGGGTAAGACAGGGTTTGCCCATCTTTTCGAACATATGATGTTCCAGAAGAGTGAACACGTTGGCGAAGACCAATTATTTAAAAACATCCAGGGAGCTGGTGGCACCTTAAATGGCAGCACGAGTGATGATGTGACCAACTACTATGAGGTTGTCCCAAAGAATGCACTCGAAATGGCCATTTGGATGGAATCCGACAGGATGGGTTACCTTACAAATACAGTTACAAGATCGGCATTGACCAATCAGCAAAATGTGGTTCAGAACGAAAAACGCCAAAGCGTGGATAACTCTGCTTATGGATTAAATGCGGGTCTTATTGCAAAAACGGTTTATCCATCGGGGCATCCTTACAGTTGGACAGTAATTGGCGATATGCAGGATCTTACCAGTGCGACTGTCGACGATGTAAAAGCCTTTCACAATAAATTCTATACGCCTAACAATGCAACGCTTACGATTTCGGGTGACTTTAACACAGAAGAGGTAAAAGGCTGGATTGAAAAATATTACGGAGAGTTACCAGCCGGTGAACCAATTGAAAAGAGAGTTGCCAAACCCGTCACATTAACCGGTACAAAAAAGCTGTATCATGAAGACAATTTTGCCAAAACACCACTGCTGACCATGGTTTTTCCCTCTGCAGAGCAATTTTCAAAAGATGCCTATGCGCTTGATTTTCTGGGAGACCTGCTTGCAGATACTAAAAAATCGCCGCTATATGTGATTCTTGTAAAAGATAAGAAACTGACCTCACGGATTATGGCAGGAAACAGAACCAAGGAGTTAGCCGGAAGCTTTTATATTTCTGTCGGCGCTAATCAGGATGTGAATCTTACTGACGTTGAAAAAGCAATCTTTGAAGGGTTTGAAAAATTTGAAAAAGATGGATTTACGGAAGAGGATCTTATCCGTATCAAAGCTAAAAATGAAACCGGGTTTTACAATTCGTTTGCAAGTGTACAGGGAAAAGCTTTTCAGCTTGCAGAATATGCCACTTTCACTGGAGATCCGGAGTATTACAAAAAAGATTTTGCAGCTGCACAGTCTGTTACAATGAACGATATTAAGAATGTATATAAGAGATATATTAAAGGGAAGTATTTTATTGAAACAAGCTTTGTCCCAAAGGGTAAAGTGAATTTGATTTCTGAAGGATCAGTAAACGCGGGTCTTGTCGAAGAAGATGCAACACATGCTGCTGAAGTAAAACCTGTTGCCGCTGCTGACGAACCCGTTGTTATGACACCTACAAAATTCGATCGGACAGTAATGCCCAAAATCGGGCCAGATCCTTCAGTTACAATTCCACCGGTTTGGACATCATCGCTGACCAATGGGATTAAAGTATGGGGAATTCAACAGAATGAACTTCCGCTTGTTCAATATTCAATCACACTGGGTGGCGGACATATGGCTGAGGATATTTCGAAGGCGGGTCTTGCAAACCTTGTTGCATCACTTATGAATGAAGGAACTAAAAATAAAACACCGGAGCAACTCGAGGATGCAATCGGGCTTTTGGGTGCGACGATCAGAATCTCAGCCGGTAATGAGGATATTTCGATTAATGTGAACACACTGGCAAAGAATTTCGAAAAGACAATTGCCATTGTTCAGGAAATGATTCTCGAACCAAGGTGGGACAATGAACAATTTTCGCTCGCGAAAAGCCGGATCATCAATACCTTGAAACGGAATCAGGCAAATCCAAGCTATCTTGCTTCGACAACCCTCAATAAACTGATCTTTGGCGAAAACAATATTCTTGCAATCGAAGCATCAGGAACAGAAGCTTCCGTAACTTCTATTACAATTGATGATTTGAAAAATTTCTATGCAAACTATTTTTCACCTTCGAATGCAAAGCTAATAGTGGCTGGCGATGTTGATCAGGCCAGCGTTAAAGCAGCATTTGCCGGCCTTGCTCAAACATGGAAACCAAAAGAAGTAACACTTCCGAAACTAAAATTGCCAGTCGCACCCGAAAAATCGGCCATCTATTTTGTGGATGTTCCAGGCGCCAAACAATCGGTAATTTCAATTGGAACTCCCTCATTAACAAGAATTGATCCTGACTTCTACCCGGCAGTTGTTGCCAACTATAAATTAGGCGGTTCATTCAACGGCATCTTCAACCTTATTCTCAGGGAAGAAAAAGGATTTACCTATGGAGCCAGGTCGAATTTCTCAGGATCCAAAGATTATGGGACATTTACAGCTACTTCAATGGTGCGTACCAATTCAACGCTTGAGTCCGTGACGATTTTTAAAAATCAAATGGAAAAGTATCGCAACACAATTCCACAGGAATACATCGATTTCACGAAGGATGCGCTTATAAAAGGAAATGCTTTGCGATTCGAAACGGTTAATAGCCTGCTCGGATTATTAAATACAATAGCAACTTACGGGTTACCTGCCGATTACATCAAACAGGAAGAGGCATTTGTTAAAGGACTCACTGTTGAAAAGCAGCTAAAGATTGTAAACAAATACATCGATCCTGCAAAAATGTACTACGTCGTTGTGGGTGATGCGAAAACACAGCTTGAGGAGCTTGAAAAAGTTGGATTAGGTAAACCAATTCTTGTAAAGTAATTTTAGCTATAAAATAAAAGGCTGCCGGAATGGTAGCCTTTTATTTTATCTTATATATCCAATTACTTTGAAGTTAATCAGGGTAACCGCTACCCTTGCTTGCTGATCTTCTCAAGTTTTTCGAGGTCGACGACCTTAATCTTTCGACCATCCATCGCAATCACCTTTTCGCCGGCAAAGATCGAAAGTGTCCTGATCGCATTCGAGGAGGTCATGTTCGAAAGATTGGCAAGATCTTCGCGCGATAAATAAACACGCAGTGTCTGCATATCGTGTTCAAAGCCATATTTCTCGATTAAAAGGAGAATCGACTCGGCTAAACGTCCGCGAATGTGTTTTTGGGTGAGGCTTACCGTGCGGTAATGCGAGAATCCAAGTTCAATCGCCAGATCCTTCAAAAGAGCCAGCGAAAATTCGTAATTCCGCAACAGAACATTGTAAAGAATATCGGGGGAAATAGTGATGATTTCGGAGTCTTCGATTGCAATGGTAGTGCCATTGTGAGGTTCGCCCGCTAATAATGAACGGTATCCGATCAATCCATTTTGGGTGATCATCCGGATGATCTGTTCGCGTCCGCCAATCCCTTCTTTGATCAGCTTTACCATTCCTTCTTTAAGATACTGCATACCAATCGGCATCTCCCCTTCGCGATACACAAAATCATTTTTCTTATACCTTGTAATATCAAGGTTCTTTTCAAGAATAGCCTTTTCTTCTGGTTTCAAAAGATTGAATATGCAATTTTCTCCCTTAAACTGACTTTCGAAGACTTGACCCGAATCTAACATAGATTGCCCGATTAGATGTTATAAAACATCAAAATTAAAAATTTTATCGAAAATAAGGGCTATATATTGAGAAATGTATGGGTAATTATTTCTATTGCGGCAAAAGAGTTTTGCATTTGCAGCTGGCAATTGGCAACTTACTGCTGGTAAAATAGTGCAAACAATTCGACCCTCATCCTAAAGATAAATGTTAGTACATCTTCGTAGATTCTATATAACTCTTTTCAAATTTCTGATATATAATACCATTATTTCAAGCCCAGCAGATTTGTATGTTTATAGAAATAAGTTGTGAAAGAGCTACATTTGACTCCGGCCGGAGTCAAACATCCTATTTTGATCTCATTTTCTATAAACATACGACCTCTCTGAGGTCTTTTGTCTTTTTACTTTTGTCTTTTATCTTCTACAATACATATTTGGCTACGAGCGGCATCTTACGACCAAACCCAAACGCTTTGGACGAAACCCGAAGAATCGGAGGCGTTTGAAACCGCTTATATTCATTCCGGTTTACCATCAAAACGGTACGATGGACGGTTGCTTCATCAAAACCCATCGACACGATCTCAGCCGGACTCTTCGCCAGTTCAATATAGTCAAACAGGATCTTATCAAGCACTTCATAATTAGGAAGCGAGTCGGAATCTTTCTGATCGGGCCGTAATTCTGCAGATGGCGGTTTGGTGATCGAGTTGATCGGAATAATCTCCTGATCCCTGTTGATAAACCTTGCCATTTCGAAAACATCAGTCTTGTAAACATCGCCCAAAACCGAGAGTCCGCCATTCATATCGCCATATAAAGTGCCATAACCTACAGCTGATTCGCTTTTATTGGAAGTATTCAGCAGTATATGGCCGAATTTATTCGATAAACCCATCAGCAGCGTTCCACGAACACGAGCCTGGATATTCTCTTCCGTAAGATCGGGTACGCATCCTTTAAAAACGCCTGCCAATGTTGAATCGAAAGCATCTACAATTTCATGAATCTTGACGAGATCATATTTTACGCCCAGGTTCTCTGCCAGTTCAATCGCATCTTCAACCGAATGCGTGGAAGAATATTTCGAAGGCATTAGTAACACCTGAATATTTGCTGCCCCAAGCGCTTCAGCGGCAAGAACCAATGTAACGGCCGAATCGATACCGCCAGAAAGACCCAGTGTCGCCGTTTTAAACCCGGTTTTACGAAAGTAATCCCCAATTCCAAGCACCAGTGCATCATGAATCTTTGCGATCGTCTCCGATGCCGGCTGGATAATTTGTTCAGCCCCGCGGTTCTCCGTGTCGATGACCGTAAAATCGGGTGCGAAATACGCCATCTCACGAACGACATCTCCGCGTTGATCCACAAACAACGAACCACCATCGAAAATCAACTCCGTTTGCGCCCCCACCTGGTTGACATAGATGATCGGCACATGGTAATTCTTTGCATTATCAAGAAGAATCTCTTTTCTCAGTTTAGCCTGGTTGTATGAAAAAGGGGATGCCGACAGGTTGATAATCAGATCGGGATTTTGCCTGCAATATTCGGCAACCGGACATACAGAATAAAGGTTCTCCCTTCCGAATGTACTGAAAACAGGCTGATTAAACCATAGATCTTCACAGATTGTGACTGCTAATTTCAATCCGTTCAGCTCGATCAGGTTGAATTCCCTGTTTGGTTCAAAATGACGGTATTCGTCAAAAATATCATACGTAGGCAACAGCGTTTTGCTATGCACACTTTCAATCCTTCCCTCTTTTAGAAAATAGGCGGAATTCAGCAACATCTTCCCGTTCGTCGAAGGGTTGATACTTGGGGCACCAACCAATGCTGCAATTCCTTTGCAATGAGCAGCAATCTGATTGACCGTTTCAATGCACTGGTCAATAAACTCCCTCCGCTCGAGCAAATCGTTGGGATAATAGCCACATACAGCAAGTTCGGAGAAAACAACAAGTTCTGCCCCTTGTGCTTTGGCTTTTTCAATATTTTGGATAATCTGATCCCTGTTTGCCTCAAAATTTCCGATGTGAAAATTCAACTGAGCAAGTGCTATTTTCATAGAAATATCTCTTTAATAAATAAATACGCCATCATCTACTCAAGCTAAACGGCGATAGGTTTGAATAACGGGCATCAAAGATTAATTTCATTGCAAAAGAAAATTGCCACTAAAGCACAAAAACACCATGATTCACAAAGAGCAAATACACGTTTACAAGACTTTGTGCAACTTCGTATCTTGGTGACTTTGTGGCATTTTCCTTCTATTATTCTTTTGTATGAAATTTACAATTAAAAAACAAACCCGACCCTTAATCGCAATGATTTTAAGGTTGTGGCATCGTTACTGTTTTTATTGGTGGTTGCATCCGTAAATCCGTTGGAATAAACAAGGCCGCCGGTGATGGCATTCCCATGTCCAAGGTCGTATTCTAAACCCGCACCAACATTAAGCCCGATATTATAAAAACGAACCTCATCTTTGATGGTCTCTTTTTGAAATTGCCCGTCGCTTGTCGAAGCTTTTGCCT
>Ga0302288_1002192_pt1 | contig 11690 bp, 14 predicted proteins | sample III_Fen_N1_1_FD_194549 | JGI IMG/M metagenome (GOLD analysis project Ga0302288, IMG submission 194549) | Peat permafrost microbial communities from Stordalen Mire near Abisko, Sweden - III_Fen_N1_1 | ecosystem: Environmental > Terrestrial > Soil > Wetlands > Permafrost | place: Sweden: Abisko...
TTAATTACCCTGTTAATAACCTGTGGATAATTTATAAGTCATATAGAATAATATATTAATAATATGTTATTTACTAATACCCACAATTTAATAGTTATAATTGTGTTTTTGAGTTATAAATAAAAATTGCCAAAATATTAATTTTAGGTTATAGTAGCCATATGTCTCAAACATATCAACCAAATCAAAGAAAAAGGGCTAAATCTCATGGTTTTTTAACTAGAGCTAAAACTCCTAATGGTAAAAGAGTTACTCAAGCTCGCCGCCAAAAAGGACGTGCTAAAGTTTCCATAAGTAAATAGAAACCTTATATATTTTCCAAGTTTACTTGGGGGGTATAATTTTTATGCTTCCAAAGAAAAAAAGAGTCACAAAAGAGCTATTCCAAACAGTAATTAAATCTGGAGGAACGCTCTCTGGCTCTTTTTTTATTTTTAGGTATATAAAACAAAAAAAACCACAATATGCTTTTGTTGTATCAAAAAAAATAGCTAAAAATGCTGTTGATAGAAATAAGCTTCGTAGACAAGGATATAATGCACTTTCTTCTTATAAATTAAAGGATTATTTAGGTATTTTCTTTTATAAAAAACAAATTAAAGGGATAACCTTCAAGGAAATAAAGGAAGATATTGGTGTTATTTTAAACAAACTATCTTAATTTATAAACAAATAAGATTAAATATGGAAAAAACTATAATTTGGCTCATTAATCTTTATCAGAAAACACCAATAAAATCACATACCTCATGTGTATTTTTACCAACTTGTTCTGAGTATACAAAGGAGGCTGTGTTGAAATATGGTTCATTTATAGGGGTTTTTTATGGAATTAAAAGGATTTTACGTTGCCATCCTTGGCAAAAAAATCATTATGATCCATTAAAGTAATTATTTTTTTGTAAATTGTCTAAATTCTTGGAATTTAGACAATTTTAAGATACAATAGACCAATGCATTCACTATGGAACACTATTGCGTATCAACCAATTTTTAATGGACTTGTTTTTACAATGGACAAAATCACCTTTGGTGATGTTGGTTTTGCTATTATAATTCTTACTATTTTTGTTAAATTAGTACTTTCTCCCCTCACAAAAAAATCAATAAGAAGTCAAATTCTTATGAAACGTATGGAGCCAGAGCTTAAACTTATAAAGAAAGAATTTCCCAATAAAGAAGAACAAGCTCGTAAAACTTTTGATTTATACAAAAAATATGACACTAACCCATTTTCTGGTTGTTTAGTTTTAATTATACAAATACCATTTATTATTGCCCTTTATTATGTTTTCTGGAAAGGTCTTTCTTTTGATCCTACAGTTATGTATTCGTTTATTCACGTTCCAACAAGTATTAATACTAATTTCTTAGGGCTAGTTGATCTAAGTAGTAAGAGTCTTGTTTTAGCTATTTTAGCTGGTATTGCACAATTTCTTCAAGGATATCTTTCCTCCCCTATTAAACCTAAGGTTGAGATTGTAAAAGAAGGAGAAATTAATGAACCTAAAACATTTCAAGAAGAACTTTCAAACAGTATGCAAATGAATGTTAAATATTTTTTACCTTTAGTTATAGTTTTCTTTTCCTATTCAATATCAGCTGCAGTTGCGTTGTATTGGTTTACAAGCACAATGTTTACTGTTGCTCAAGAATGGTATATGCGTAGAAAACTAGAAAATAATTAATATAAATTATATGGATCAAGATAAAGTTAAAACAATTGTAGAAAACATATTTAATCTTACAGGATGCACAATATCTAAGTGTGAATTTAGTGATGAAAATAAAATGTTTTGGTGTATGATAGATACTCCAGATTCTAGGTTTATGATAGGTCGTGAGGGAGAAACATTACGCTCATTAAATCATCTTGTTCAAAAAATAGTAGATAAGGATTCAACAGAAGAAAAACCACCTAGTGTTTTTATTGATGTAAATGGTTATCAAAAAAAACGCTTCGATAATTTAAAAAACATTGCTCATATGATGGCTGAACGTGCTAGGTATTTTAAAAGCAATATTGAAATCGATCCAATGTCTGCTTATGAAAGAAGAATTATACATATGTTTTTAGAAGGAGCTAAAGATATAAAAACAGAATCAGAAGGATTTGGTCCAAATCGAAGAGTTGTTATAAAGTATGTAGATAATAATATATAATTGTTAATAAAAAATACTCAGCTAAAGGCTGAGTATTTTTATTGATGTATTAATTTAATTAAAAGCTGAAGCACAATATTTTTTATCCCCCTTCCATGAACTTTTATCTGGATGTGCTATCAATAGTGATTTTGCAATTGCTAAGTTTTTGGTTGAATCCAGTAATCTATTTTTGCATGTATTATAAAGAGCTTGTGTTGCTGTCAAACTACAACTAAAACCATTATTATATTTTGGTTCAATAGCATCTCCTCCTGTAACAGCTTTATTAAATAAACCAACACAATCTGATCCAGCAAGAATACCATTTGATGATAAATTAACCTGAAATAATCCAAAAGAAAATGGCAAACTTTTTCCAGGTGGAACACAATAGTCTGTAGAACTTGAAGCACTTGTTCCACCGCTTTCCATATTACATATTTTTGACATAGCTGTGGCGGTTGTTGTATTAACACCTAAAGCAGTTGTAAGATTTGCTACACTACATGGTCCTGATGTTAATGGAGTGCAACGAATACTTTCTCCGTTTGCATTTTTAGGATCATTTGCTCCTCTATCATATAGAGGGACTACTGTAGTTACATTCGCCACATTCACTCCATTTACCCCCGTTAACGCAGGATTAATAGTGTTTAATAGCACCCAAGACCCAACTGCAATAAGAAGACCAAGTATTGCTTTAAGTATTTTGTCTTTTGCTTCTGTCTTACCAAAGATTGATTCATCTCCCATATATTGAACTGAAGCAATTATTATCATTATTACAGCAAGAGCTGCACATAATCCAATAGCTAATTTAAAGATCCAGTTAAAATAAACACCAATATCTGTTGTATTTATTGATGTACCCAATCCAATTGGAGCCAGGAAGTTATATACATTACTAACAGCACTTCCAGGAGCATTTTGGGGAGAGACATAAACAATATTATCTAACGCTTTTTGCAAGCTTGGTTGAGAGCATACAGTTAGAGTAGGAGTAGGTTGTTTGCTATTTTGGTAATTTATTCTTGCTGCGTTACATTCAGAATAATTTGTATATGACCAATTCCCTAAATAATTTACATTTGAACTTACCCCATTAACTGTTTCTAGAAATGTATAATTTCCATCTGGTATTGTTGGAACAATATCTAAAGCCTCAGTTTTTGAAATAAAACTTCCTGACAAAAAAAAGATAAAAAATATGATTAAGGATATTTTCTTCATTTTATTAAAATAAATCTAAACTCCACAAAGTTAAATCTTTTTTATTTGTAAAGAATAACTGACTCTCGTTAGTGTTAAAGAATAATTTTGTTGCATCTACCGGTATTTCATTTGCAGAAGTTGAGTCTGCTACTGTTGAAACCTTATTTATATTTGTATCTATTTTTGCAAAGTAATCTTCAAAAGAAGTTAATCCCTGATACCAAGAATCTGGATATTGTATTCCTACAATAGTTTTTGGTAAGGCACAATATATAGAAATATTATCTTTATTCCAAATACATTTTTCAGGTAGTCCATAAACTCCTAAATCTTCTGTTGTGTGGTTATTTACATTAAAAACTTGCAATCGTGGCCCTGTATTAGTTGATACACTATAAAGAATTAAACTACCATCATTATTTGAAAGTGTTGTAAGTCCTGCTACCCCACCAAATATTTTTGTTAATGATCCGTTTGTGGTATTTAAACTAAATATACTTCCATCAGTTGACCAAGATGATTTTGTTGTTAAATATATTTTTTGATTAGAAATCCATTGTGATAACCACTCTGTAAAAGGAGAACTAAAAACTTGATTACTCTTTGATTCATTAAATGATTTTGTTACACCTATTACCCCATTAGAATTTTTTACTAAATAAAAGAAACTATTTTTATCAGGAGAGATGCTCAAATCAATTATATCAGAAGGTAAAAATTCACCAGTAGTATTACCAAGTGTTGCTATGTAACTATTTATAGTAGATTCATCTGTTGATAGGTATCTATAAATAATTGTAGATGCTTCACTATTTAAAAATGCTTCATAAATACTTGGAATTGTTGAATTTGATATTTTATCAACCTTTTTTGTACTTAAGGTCATTTGGTAAACATGTCCTGTTGCTTTTTCTATATATCTTAATGATGGAATTATTTCAAATTTTTGCTCAACTGGTTTTATTGCTCCAGTTGTTGTTTTTATAAAATATGGAGCAGTTGCAGCATCAATCTTACCTGTAACAGTAAGATTATTTAATTGTTGAAAACTTTTTATAGCTGCTGTTACTGCCTTACCAAAACTTCCATCTATTACTAGAGGTGGGGTAAGAGATAGTGTTTTATTTAAAAATGTTTGAATATCTTTTCTACCTACTATTGTGTCAGCTTTAATTATTGTTTTTACTTCGACTGGTTTTGGTGTAACTTCTGTTCCAGGAGTAATTACTATTGGTTTCGTATCTTCAAAATATGTTGCTCCTGCTATAGAAAAATCTGTAAGCTTATGAAAAAGAGAGTTTGCATTAGGTACACCACTTGTTGTTTGTCCTGCAGGAGTTGTTGTTTGCTCTCCTGTTGGACTTGTTACCTCCCCTGTTTGATTATTTGTAGTTGTTCCAGTTCCAAAAGGATTAAAAGATAAATTACCTGTTCCTGTTGTGTTTGATTTACTTGTAAAATAAAAATAACCAAATATTAAACCAATTACAGCTAATACAGATACTACTATTAAAATGATTTTTGTTTTTTGAGACATAATTTTTTATTTAAATAATTTAATATCCTGTTGTTGACCAATGCCACACTTCTCCTTTTGAAACTGCTAATTTGTTTAAAAAATTATACGTTCCAGCATTTTTTACTAACCACTGATAACATTTATTGCTAGTATCACCTTTTGTCATACTAACACCATTACAATTAAAATCTACAGCCAAACCTTTTTCATGATTAGATGTTCCTGGTATAGCTACTACATTTGGATGACAAGAACTTGGTGGAGTAGTAAGATTTGGACAACTGTTTTTTACTCTGAGAGCTTGTTGTGTCGAAATTTTTCTAGACCCACCACCAGAAAGAATTATACTTGGATTATCTGCTTTGGCTGCGATAATCATTCTATTTAGATTATCATAAATGGAACCACACACATTTATTTTTGCTGGAGTTGCATTAGTTATAACATCCTTAAAACCTACAGAACAACTTGTTATATTGTCACCAGATTCATATGTTGACCATGGAATATCTTCAACATCAACTGTTACATTCGCCACATTCACTCCATTTACCCCCGTTAACGCAGGATTAATAGTGTTTAATAGCACCCAAGACCCAACTGCAATAAGAAGACCAAGTATTGCTTTAAGTATTTTGTCTTTTGCTTCTGTCTTACCAAAGATTGATTCATCTCCCATATATTGAACTGAAGCAATTATTATCATTATTACAGCAAGAGCTGCACATAATCCAATAGCTAATTTAAAGATCCAGTTAAAATAAACACCAATATCTGTTGTATTTATTGATGTACCCAATCCAATTGGAGCCAGGAAGTTATATACATTACTAACAGCACTTCCAGGAGCATTTTGGGGAGAGACATAAACAATATTATCTAACGCTTTTTGCAAGCTTGGTTGAGAGCATACAGTTAGAGTAGGAGTAGGTTGTTTGCTATTTTGGTAATTTATTCTTGCTGCGTTACATTCAGAATAATTTGTATATGACCAATTCCCTAAATAATTTACATTTGAACTTACCCCATTAACTGTTTCTAGAAATGTATAATTTCCATCTGGTATTGTTGGAACAATATCTAAAGCCTCAGTTTTTGAAATAAAACTTCCTGACAAAAAAAAGATAAAAAATATGATTAAGGATATTTTATTTTTTTTAATACTTTTCATATTATAAGTTTATTTTCAACTGACTACTTATTTTTTGGAAAAGTAAGTATAGATTTTCTATGGTTAATCCTATTGTTGCACTACCTCCCCGTGAAGCAGGTCTAATTGTTATTTCTGTTTTCTTTGATGGTGTAGTTATACTTTCCCCATTAATTTGCCATTTGTAACTTAATTCACTATCTGCATACCCTTTAGTAGAAAAGAAATAAGGAACTGCTGCTACTGTCATTTCATCTTCATTCATAAAAATTTCATTTGTAAGAGCATTATTATACAAAATACCTTCAGTTGGAGATTTTTTGTAAAAAACTATCTTAGGCGTTGTTGTAGGTATTTCAATTTTTTTAGTTGCATTATATCTTCCATCTACAGATGAAGCAGAAACTTCTATTTGTTCATTTGAATCAAATTCACTATTTTTAAAAACATAAGAATTTTTATTATATCCAGAAGCGCTCAAAACTACACTATTATCTATTTTCCATGTGTAAGTAAGATTTCCCTTATTTCCTTGTATTGTATTTGGTATAGCTACAACTTTTATAACCCCCTCTGGTGCAACAAAAGATTTACCTTTATAAAAAGGTGGAGTATATCCATCTACTGATTCCCATAAAACTTCAATTTCAGAAGGACTAATTGTTACAGTTTTATTAATAACAGTAATAGAATCTGCTGGCTCTATTGTTACATTAAAAACAGTACTTATGTTTGGTCCCGTTGCAGTAAAAGAATATTGTTTTTCTCCATAACCAGATAATAAAACTCCTGTTTTATCTCGCCATTCAATATTTGCTCTATTTAAATCTGTAGCATAACTACTTAGTTCTATTGTAACGTTTTCGTATGGTTGTGGGTTTTTAGGAATTGTACTAATGGTAATATCACCATCTGTTAAAACACCACCAATTTCTCCAAAAGAAATAACTGGTATACAGAATATACTTAGGACCAATAGAGTATTTAGTAAAATTTTTACTTTTTGATTTATCACACTTATATTATACGACAGCTTAGAATACTAAACAACTATTAAAACCTTGAAATATTTAATTAAAACTATTTATTACCAGATGCAGTTAATTCATCCTTGGATTTTTTAATCGCAAGTATTTGTGAGGGGTCTGATGTAATGATTTGATCTTCTGTATAAGAAGCAATAGTTTTAATAGCAACGTGTTTTAATCCAGCAAAGAATATACCCTCTCCAACATTGGCTTCTAATAATAGATATTTTTCTTCATCTGTTAGATTAAATGTTTTTTGTAAAACATCTATTGTAGATGGTGATTGTTTTAATAGTAGTTGAATAGATGAGTTTGTTACTATCGCTATACCATAAGGACTTTTCATAAAATCCCCTACATCTTGAGTAATAGTTGCAAGACCAAGATAGTATTTTCGTCCACGTTTTGCAATGGAATATAAGAAAGATGCTGTATCTTCTGATTTCATCATCCACCAGGCCTCATCAACCACAAGAAGTCTTTTCTTTATATTTTTTCTAACAGCATTCCAAATATAATGGGTAACTATATACATAGCTACTGGTTTTAATTCATCTTCCATATCACGAACAGAGAAAACAACAAATTTTCTATTGATATCTACGTTTGATGGTTGGTTCAAGAATGATGCCCAAGATCCGTGTGTGTATTTAGTTAAACGTTGAATTAATGAACTACTACCTTCCATACCAGCTAGAACAACTTCAAAGTCAGATAACAAAGGAGGTTCTATGTTTGCAAAATTAGATATAGCTGTAATGTCTTTTAAAGCATAAGTTTCTGTTATTGCTCTATCTATAATAGAATCTTCTTCAGGACTAAGCCCTCCAAGCATTATTCTAAATAATCCAACTAGATTAATAGTGTTTGCTCTTAAAACATCAGCACCAGTTTCTTCAGTTGTAGGAATTGGTAAATCAAAAGGATTAATATGGTGATCAGAAGAAAGTGCAATATTAAAATATCTTCCACCAACAGCTTCAGATAAATATTCATATTCCCTCTCTGGGTCGATAACTATAACTTCTGTATCAAACATAAGGGTACGAATAATTTCAAGTTTTGTTGCATAAGATTTTCCTGCACCAGAAGTAGCGAAAGTAATAGAGTTATAGTTTGGAAGAGAAAATCTATCAAAAATAATTAAACTTGAGTTATGTCTATTTACTCCATAAAGAATACCTTTATCAGAAGTTAAATCAAAAGATACGAATGGGAATAAACTTGAAAGTGGTTCAGTATTAAGCTTTTGGTGAATACCCAAAATATCTGTTCCAAGAGGAATGCAACTTTTGAACCCTTCATCTTGTTGAAATAATGCAGGCTTAAGATAAATGAGTTTTGATTCAAGCATAGATTTAATCTCGCTTTCAACTTTGAATAAATCATTTTCGTTGTCGGCGTATACGGTTATGTAAAGACCAACATCAAACATTTTTTCTTGTGCCTGCATAAGATTATCTCTTAACCCCTCAAGATCTTTATAGGCAGTATCTAGCATTGGATCACGAACAAGACCTTTTGATTCACGTATTGATATCTGACTTTGAACTTCAGCCACTTTCTTTTGAAAAGATCTTAATATTTCAGCTGTTTCAATTGGATGAATAAAAATAGAAACATCAAAAACTTTATCAAGGTTAATTATTGGTGAAAACCAATTATCGCTTAAATATCTTGGGTATGAAATAACAAAGAATGTTCGAGCTATTTTATCCCCTAGATTTAATGCTCTTGGTGTTATTTGAAGAGCTGATGGAGCAATAATATCTTGAAGTTCTAATGTTGCTGCTTTATAAATTTCAGTTGGAAGAACAGCCGTAACCGTATTTGGTGTCTTTGTTTTATCCCCTCCTTTTCCAAATATAGATGAAAGTATTGACATATTATTGTAATTTAATTCCTTGACTAATATCGCCAGGGTTGAACGTCTTATAAAAAAGTTCTACTATTTCTTCTGTTTGAAGTTGAGAACTACGAATACCAATTCCACTAAGTCCATTGATAATGACTCCAACACGTTGATCTAATTGACTACGTTTTTCTTCAAAAGACGCTAAATCTATAGCTTTTTTTGTATCTTCTACTTGTTTTTTAGGAGCACCTCCCCCAATTAAATTTTCTACCATACCACCAGTTGATTTAATTACTGTTGAGCTATAAGGAACAACCACAAAAAATGTTTTAGTCATTATGTTTACTTCATCAGTAAAAGAACGTATAAATTCTATATATTCTTTTGTTTGTATTTTAAGAAGTGGTTCGGTTTGTTCTTTTAAACGATTTTCAAGCATAAGAAGGTATGGTCTAATATTTAATCTTCGTGATTGCATGACAATTTGTGTTGAAAAATCAAGACCATTTAAAAATGATTGGAATTGATTAATAATAGCAAGTTGTTCATCTGAAGATTTAAGAGATAAATTTATAGATGAAGCAATAAGAATAGCTCGAAGTCCACCATCTTTTAAAATAATGACTCCATTACGAACTTCTTTAATTGGTACAAAGTCTTGAGCCGCTTTAGCGTTGATTGCCATAATATAATTAAAAATTACCGATTACTAATTAAACAAAAATATAACTAATTACATTGTATCATATTACCTTTAATTATTAATTGGTAATAAGTAATTGTTAATTATTGTTGTTTTTCTTGTACATCTAAACTCCATGAAAGGTCTGAAATTTTACTTGATGATACCGTTGGAACTACAGATACTGTTTGAATAGAGTCACTATCATCATCTTTTTTTTGATTTGGTTTAACCAATCTTTGTTTCCATATATATAATTTATTAGAAATAGCATAATTAAGACCAGCTTGAAGATAATAAATAAAGGGTTTTTCATTTATTTTGTAAAAAACAAGCAAAAAAACAAGCACAACCACTGGTATTATTATAAAAATACCAATCCAAAGAGGTAGTAGTTTGTATATAACAAAGACAATTCCAGCTCCACCTATTAAATAAGCAAATTGTGAAAAAGTGAAAGGCCCAAAAAGCTTATCTTCAACATCTATGAATTGTGGTACTTTAAATTGCATTTTATTTTAATTAATTATTCTTAAATTTCTTCGTGATATGGGTCGTGTAGATTTGAATTGAATGCAACAGGAGGTGTTGCTGTTTGATCAATTTTAGTTATTTTAGGAAGTGAATAATCACTTGTTGTACTTGAACTTGTTGTTGTGTTTCCTAATTTATCTTTTAGCATATTAATTGCTAACGGTGTTACAACTGAAGTTTCTTTTTTGATTGGTTCAGAAACAATACCATTTATAACCCCTATCTTATTTCCTGGTATAACATTTGTTGGTTTTGAAGAATATGGAGGAAGAGGAACTTTATCCTCATTTCTACTTAAACTAATTTTAAGATTTTCCTTTATTATTTTTAATATTTTATTATCAACATCTGTAATTAAATTATTACTATCATCCACAGATAAACCTAGTTGTTGAATAATATCATTTTTATATTTACCAACATCAATTTCTCCAGTTATTATTTGAACTGTAAGTTTTTCTAATGGATCTATTTTATCAATTGAGAGTTTATATTTTTTTGCAATATCATGTATATTGTTTTGCCAATCTGACATAGCAATAGCCTCTTGTGTACTTTTTGAAATATTGATAAAACGAGGATCAAATATCAATGTTTTATTTGTCTGTGTAGTTATTCCTTTTAGTCTGTTTTCTAACTCTAATTGTATTTTTTTAAAAATAAGTCTATCTAATTCATTTATCAATAAAATCACTTCATTTTTAGATATTTTTAATCTATTTTCAAGCTCCTTCGGAAAGTTTTCAGTAGCTGTAAGGCCATAAAGAAGTAATTCGGTTTCAGTTTTTAAATCTTCTAATTGTTCAGAGTTAAATTTAATATTCATTCCTGAGATAATTTGTTTCCAATCTACAGCATCAATAGCCTCCCTACTCTTTAGTGAGAGTTTTTCTCTTGCTTTTGATATTTCTATTTCTAGTTGGTCAATTTGGTTATCCATTTTTATATAAATATTATTTTTAAAACTTACCCTCTATAACTCTCTTTAAATATTTGGATTATTTATTTCTTCTATAAAAACTGAGTAATCTCCGCCCGAAACAATAAAATTGATTCTTTGTTTCCAGTTAGTATTTATATGATCTAAATTATTTTCAACAGATTTTTCAATAATTTGTTCTATTGGTGTAAATATTCTTTTATCTAACTCATCTGAAATTTTTACTGAACTATCTCCATCTATAGGAGTACTTAATTCAATATTAATGGCGAATAAATCCAATTTTTTGTAACCAAGTAACACCAGTCCAGTCTCTAACTGAAGATTATTTATTTCATCATTAGATAGATAAAATTTTCTACCGACTTCTTCGGCAATTTTATCCCAATTAGAAGAATTAATAGCATTTTGTAATTCTATTGGCAATGATATTAATCCTTCTTTTATTGTTTGTTCTAATTTTTCTGTCATAATTTATTTTAATGTTTCTTAATCTCAGATCTCATTATAGCTTCATGAGCAGCCCTATCATTTGCTACTTTATTAAACAATCTATTTCTTATTGATGCTGCATATTCATTTACTCTGTTTGCATTTTCTTTTTCTACTACATGATGTAATTCAG
>Ga0302288_1002194_pt1 | contig 11677 bp, 11 predicted proteins | sample III_Fen_N1_1_FD_194549 | JGI IMG/M metagenome (GOLD analysis project Ga0302288, IMG submission 194549) | Peat permafrost microbial communities from Stordalen Mire near Abisko, Sweden - III_Fen_N1_1 | ecosystem: Environmental > Terrestrial > Soil > Wetlands > Permafrost | place: Sweden: Abisko...
AAAATCTTTTTCCTCACGTTCAAATGAACTATCTCAGGGGTTCTCTAAAATTAAAAAACCTTTCTCAGTTATGGTGAGAAAGGTTTCTTGTATGTTCAATGCATTTTTTACAACACAACCATCTCACTTCTGATTTTGGACCAAAAGCACGACGAGGACTAAAATTGTATAAATGCGTTGAGATTTCATTTTGTACGTTTTTCGACTGCAAAGATAAGCCAACTATTTGAAATTTCAAATAGTTTAATAGAAAAAAATGTTATTTATGTTCAAATTGAAAGAAATAAGGCTTATTTTTTTAGAGTAAATCATTATTCAATGCAAAATGAGCAATTTCGGTTGGATTACGTTATATAAAAAACACATCAGAAACAAAGATATAAGTTGCAAAAGCTATTATGACCGCAAATTTATATTATTTTTGTATTGAATTTAGAGAATACCATGGAAGAAAGAGACTATCACTATATAAACCATATCAACTCACCTATTGATTTAAAAGCAGTTAAGCGAAATAAACTCCCGGCGGTTTGCGACGAGCTACGGCAATTTATTATCGATGAAGTTTCTGTAAATCCCGGTCATTTAGGATCGAATTTGGGTGTTGTTGAACTATCGGTTGCACTTCATTATGTTTTCAACACGCCCTATGACCGTATCGTTTGGGATGTTGGACATCAGGCTTACGGACATAAAATTTTGACAGGACGACGTGATTTATTTCACACCAACCGACAATTCAAGGGACTTTGCGGTTTCCCATCGCCAAAAGAAAGTGAATACGACGCCTTTGGTGTCGGGCATTCATCCACCTCTATTTCGGCCGGATTAGGAATGTCCGTTGCATCTATGTTGAAAGAAGAACCAAACCGTCAAGTAGTGGCGGTAATCGGCGACGGAGCCATGACAGGCGGATTGGCATTTGAAGGATTGAACAATACTTCGATGGACAAAAACAACCTTCTGATTATTCTGAATGATAACCAAATGGCTATTGACCCGATAAATGGTGGTTTTACTCAGTATTTGGTAGATATTACCACTTCACGCGCTTACAATAAAATACGCTATAAGACATACAATTTTTTAAAGAAAATCGGAGTTATAAACGAAAAAGGTCGCGACAGAATTATAAGTCTTAATAATACTGTAAAAGCTGCACTAACAAAGCAACATAATATTTTTGAAGGGCTGAATATTCGCTATTTTGGGCCTATTGATGGACATGATGTGGACGAATTGGTGAGAATTATGTCAGAAATAAAAAAATTCAAGGGACCGAAAGTACTCCATATCATTACCAAAAAAGGAAAAGGATATGAACCTGCTGAAAAATCAGCAACCGAATGGCATGCTCCCGGTAAGTTTGATGTGGAAACCGGCGAACGTTCATCGTGCCAATCCATTCAGCCCGAACCTCCTTTGTTTCAGGATGTATTTGGAAAAACCCTGCTGAAACTGGCGTTGAACAACAAGAAAATTGTGGGAATCACGCCTGCTATGCCGACGGGGTGCTCCATGGTATTTATGCAAAAAGAGTTGCCCAGTCGCGTTTTCGATGTAGGAATTGCCGAAGCTCATGCTGTAACATTCTCAGCTGGTATGGCTAAAGAAGGAATGATACCGTTTTGCAACATTTACTCTTCGTTTATGCAGCGTGCCTACGACAATGTGATTCACGACGTGGCACTCCAGAATCTGCATGTTGTTTTTTGTTTGGATCGTGCTGGTATTGTTGGTGCGGATGGTGCAACTCACCACGGATTGTTCGATTTAGCCTATATGCGCTGCATCCCCAATTTGACGATTGCAGCTCCACGGAATGAAATTGAACTCCGCAACCTAATGTTTACTGCGCAACTTGAAGATAAAGGCCCTTTTGTGATTCGTTATCCACGAGGCAAAGGTACGATTGTGGATTGGCGCAAACCAATGCAAGAACTTGAAATTGGCAAAGGCGAACTGTTGAAAGATGGAAACGATCTGGCTGTTTTGACTATTGGCACTATGGCAATACCAGCCAGCAAAGCCATTGAAATGATTGAAAATGAGAAAAGCTTTACGGTGGCTCATTATGATTTGCGCTTCTTGAAACCGCTTGACCAGAAAATGCTTCATGAAATTGCCGGGAAGTTTAAACAAATCATAACCATTGAAGACGGTGTAATTCAGGGTGGTTTTGGTAGCGCTGTACTGGAATTTATGTCGGACAACAATTACAATATTCAGGTGAAACGTCTTGGCATATCCGATAATTTTGTGGAACATGGAAGTCCCGAAGAATTATACCACATGCTTGGACTCGATGCCGAAGGAATTGCTGCTAGCATTCTTGAAGTGGCAAAGCACCTAAAATCGGCCAAACAACTAACAAATAATTAAGCGGTGAACACTGTCTTGAAACGTTTTGCGCTTTTGTTGATTCTGACTCTAAGCATTCAGTTGTATTCTCAAACAGTTGTGCCGGCAAAAGAACCGTTAGCAAACAGCTTGAAAAACAAAAGTAAATCGGCACTTTCAAAATATCTCAATGAGAAAAAGTGGAATGAGCTTTTTCCAAATCGCTTTGGGAAAACCGGTGTTTTCTCAAAAACAAGAACTACCGATTTTTACACCTTTAAAGCATTTTCAACTGCTGCAGGCGTTTTCCCTGAATTTTTGACAGGCGACGAAACAACTCAAAAAAGGGAATTGGCGGCTTTCTTAGCCAATATTGCTCAGGAAACAAGCGGCGGATGGAATGAAGCTCCAGGAGGATATTTCAAATGGGGACTTTATTTTGTGGAAGAAGTGGAGGATAGCACCAAAAACAAATACGCCGACCCGACCAAGAAAAATTATCCACCTATTGAAGGAAAAAGTTATTTAGGCCGCGGACCGAAACAGCTTAGTTGGAACTACAATTACGGACAATTCAGCGAAGCGTGGTATGGAACAAAAGATTCGCTCATGATGCATCCCGATTGGTTGGAAAAAAATCCTGTTCTTTCTTTTGCATCGGCTATTTGGTTTTGGATGACACCGCAATTCCCCAAACCGTCGTGCAACGACATCATGGCAGGAAAATGGAAACCAACCGAAAATGATTTGCTGAAAGGTCGCGTTCCCGGATTTGGAGCTACGGTAAATGTAATTAACGGCGGTGTGGAATGTAACGGGGCAAAGCTTGATAAGACAGCCTATCGGTATCAATATTATCAGTATTTTTGTGATTATTTTCACGTGTCGCCGGGTGAAAACATTAATTGCAGCTCTCAAAAACCTTTTGGACAATAAATTTATGGAAACTACATCTAAGCCAAAATCAATCACTCAGGTGGTTGTTATTACAATCATTCTAATTGCGGTATTGATGAAAAGATTCTATTTAAAAACTTTCAATACTGATGCTTTACTTGGTCTTTTGACGGGAATAGCGTTGTTAGTTGTGGGTTATGTTGTTTTCCGTATCATTTCACGAAAGAAAACAACGAAATAATCTGTTTTAATCAAAGCAAGCAGATATAAATTTAGCTACCCGATTTTTCAGGTAGCTTTTTTGTTATCGTCTATTGCCTCTATAAATTATAGAATCCTGAATTTTGCTCCGTTCAAGCCTGTATAATTTATACAGACATAAATGGACTCCGTTCGACCTTCTAAAAATTATACAGACATGAATGGAGCTTCATTCGACCTTCTATAAATTATACAGGCATGAATGGAGTTTCATTTGGCCTTCTATAAATTATACAGACATAAATGGACTCCGTTCGACCCTCTATAAATTATACAGACCAAAAGTGGAGAAATTTGGGTTGAAATCAAGAAAAGTATTAACTTTGGAGGTGAAAAAATAAATCAGGTTCAATTCATTTAAAATTAATGACAAATCTGTTGTTAATTTAGATTTTTTTTGCAACCTTTGCAAAATCAAATTCAACAACAATCATATTAATATGAAAAAAATCATTTTTTATCTTATCCTACCTTTGTCGATGCTGGCTTTTCAGGCCTGCAACGAAGATAAAGTAAAAGAAGTTCAGAAAAACGGAGCTATTGAAACCAGTATACAGGTGGATCATCTGAACGACTCACTCGATGTTATGATTACAACCAACAAAGTGTGGGCTCATAATGTATTAGCAAAAACCATTATCCACAGAGACACGCTGCCAGCACTGGGATTAACTCACCAAGAGGCCGAAAACGATAACGGTGATACCAAAGAAGTTTATCTTAAGAAAGACTACGAGCTTTATATAACTGTGAAATAGGCATGAAAAAATCGAATATCATAAAACTGGTGTTGGTATCGGCTACACTTGCAGCTTGCAACAATCCCAAAACCCAACGTGACCAGAAAGTATATATGCGCTCGGATACAACAGCAGCTTACACCCAAACGCATGGCAACGGATCGCATTACGGAGGTTTTTTTGTATTCAGACCGTATGGCATTTTTTCGCCGTTTGGTTATCAGCGTGCCGGATATTATTCGGGAGGAATTCACGAAAGTTCCAATATCGGAAGTAGTTCATTTAAAGGATCCAGCATTCGTGGTGGCTTTGGGAGTAGTTCATTTCATGTTTCATCATAATTTACAATTCTACACTTGCTACTTGTTAAATTAGTATTTCTTTTGAGATATCATGAAAAAGCTTTTTACATTCATCTTGATATTGGGTTTAGCAATTAATCTATTTGCTAGTGGACAAATACCCGATAAAATTATTTATAAAGGAAATAATTATAAATTACTGAGCTTTCCACTTGATCCCTACTTTAAAATACATCCAGAGAAACTACCAAAAATAGGAATTGTTTCAACAGGTTTATGGAGAGAGTATATTGCAACTTTTAAATTGACAGATAATCAACTATTCGTAGAAGATATTCAAATTCTTAGTTCTGTTGAGAACACCTATAAAAGTGTTTTAAATGAGATATTCCCAAATAAAAGATTTATAAAAGCAAACTGGTTCTCTGGGTTAATGGTTGTTGCTTATGGAAATGCGACAATTAAGGCTGTTGGATGGACAATTTATGAAAACTATGTTGTTTTAGAGGTAAACAATGGGAATACTGTCAAAGAAAAACAATTCAATTATAATCAGTACGAAGAATTTAAAGATGAACAATTCAAATTTTTCAAAAAAACAGAGGAATATAACAAGGTTGTTGTCTCTCTCAAGAAGCATCATATTAAGGACGTCGACAATTTGATCAAATTTGATATATTGAATTATTTAAATAAAATATTAATCGAATAATTTTGTGAAAAGAATAAACACATCACCCCGCCCCGATTGGCAATCGAAAGTTGAAGCTCTCGGATTTGGATTTCATACGCTGGACACCACGTATTGGGACGAATCGGCATATTATGAATTCAAGATGTCGGAAATTGACACCATCGAGAAAGCCACCAACGACCTTTGGGAAATGTGTCTTGAAGTGGTTCAGTATGTTATTGACAAAAAGTTGTATCGTCGTTTTCATATTCCTGAATTGTTTGTGCCGCATATCGAAAGCACGTGGAATGACGACGCACCAGCGATTTACGGTCGTTTCGATTTTTCGATGAAAGATGGGGTGCCCAAATTGCTCGAATTTAATGCCGATACGCCGACTTCGCTTTTTGAAGCATCGGTGGTTCAATGGTACTGGCTTCAGGATAAATTTCCAAACAACGATCAGTTCAATTCAATTCACGAAAAGCTGATTGCCTACTGGAAATACCTCAAGGACTACCTACATGATGGCACCGTGCATTTTGCCGCCATGGAAGAAAATCTGGAGGATCTGACCACCACCGAATACATGCGCGATTGCGCCATTCAGGCCGGGTATGACACTAAATTTATCAACCTGCCCGATATGGGCTGGAATGTGGATCGGTTTGAATTTCGCGATTTGGACGAGGACCCGATTAAAAACATCTTTAAATTATATCCCTGGGAATGGCTTATCAACGAAGAATTCGGCAATCACATTATCCCCGACCGCAATAAGTCCTTTTGGATTGAGCCAAGTTGGAAAATGATTCTGTCAAACAAAGCCATTTTACCCATCTTGTGGCAGCTTAACCCGAATCATCCTAACTTGTTGCCTGCATTCACCGAGTTTGAAAAAATATCGCTCGGGTTCAGTTATGCCAAAAAGCCCATTCTTTCGCGCGAAGGAGCCAACATTCAGCTTTTTGACAATGGCAGATTGATTTCCGAAACCAAGGGCGAATATGGCGAAGAAGGATTTATTTACCAGGAATTGTGTCCGTTGCCCGTGTTCGATGGCAATTATCCGCTTATCGGAAGCTGGGTTGTGGGACAAGAAGCTGCCGGAATTGGGATTCGCGAAACGAATACCCTGATAACCGACAACCTGAGTCGGTTTGTGCCGCATTTGATTGTATAATATTGCTAATAATAAACATACGTAACATTTAAATTAAATCAAAATGAAAAACGAACTTTTACCTACCAGTTTTCAGGGAATAAACGATGATGTTTATGCCGGTTTTATGCCCCGTTTGGGAGCTTTGCTTCTAGATTTTATTATTCTCATTCCTATTTACGGTCTTGTGTTGTATCTAAGCAACGTTAGTAAATCGGCCTATTTATCAATGACGGTGGCGAGTTTGCTCATAACACTTGTCTATCAGATTGTCCTTGTAAAAATTTATGGTGGAACTCCGGGCAAATTAATTTTAAAACTTAAAATTATTCAGAAAAACGGAGACGATATTGACTGGAAAGGTGCATTTTATCGTTATTCGGTTGAATTTTTTATTGCAGTTTTAGGAGTATATGTTTTGATGCTTACTCTTAATCAGATTGATGATGCCACGTATGTAAGCCTTGGATTCATAAAAAGGTCTCAAACTATTGCTCTTCTAAACCCATTGCCGAATAAGATTCAGTCCTATCTAAACTTTGGTTGGATTATTGCCGGACTTATCGTTTTACTCACCAATGCCCGCAAGCGTACTACCCACGATTTTATTGCCGGTACAGTGGTTGTAAAATCCATCTACCTGGAAATGATGCGCAAGGTGGTAAATGGAACTGAAACTCAGGAAGGCGTTGTTGAATAATAAAACGCTTGAACAAGATTAATTTGAGTAACGAAGCCAAAAATAGTTTATAAACTATTTTTGGCTTCGTTACATTCTACTTTAAATTTAATTTTGCTTTTACCAAAGCAGTTACATCATTCGATTTGGGTGACTGAAATATAATTCCTTGTGTGCTGGTATCAAAAATATAGAGTAAATCATTTTCAATACCGACATCATAAATTGCCTTTTTTACCCTCTCCACAACTGGTGCAAAAAGTTCTTGTTGCTTTTTTTGCAAATCCTCATTTGCCGATTTTTGAAGTGAAGTAATTCGTTTTTCAAGTTCTGTAATTTCACTTTGACGAGCAGCCTTTATGCTTTCTGGCATTGTTTTAAGCTTATCCTGATAGGCCTTGATTTTTGTATAATACTCGTCTCTAAGTTTTGTCAACTCGGCATTCCATTGATTATTTAATTCGTTTATTGATTTCTCAATATTGGCTTTTTCGGGCATCAAAGAGAGGATTTCCACTGAATTGATATGTCCGAATTTTGCTTCCTGAGCAAACCCATTCATGCTTAAAGTGCAGATTATCAGAAGTGCTATTTTTCTCAACATGGTTTTGATCTTATTTTATTCAAAAAAGACCTTGATGAATGAATCACCAAAGTCTTTTTTTTGTATTTTTTAAAGAGCTATTATTTCTTTTTAGTTTCTGCTGGTTTTGTTGCAGCTGGCTTAGCGGTAGCTGGTTTAGCTTCAACAGCTTTTTTAGCTTCAACTGGTTTGTCTAAACCTAATTTTTTCTTTACCAATGCTGTAATGTCGTTAGCATCTGGAGCTTGGTAAATAAATACTTGAGGTAAATAATTGAAAACATAAAGATATTTACCTTCTGCTGCAACCTCACTAATCGCCTTGTTTATTCTCTCCAATAATGGAGCTTGTAATTCTTGTTGTTTCTTTTCCAAGTCAGTATTAGCATTTTGTTTGAAAGTATTATAGCGTTGGTTGAGATCTTGTAATTCAGCTTGTCGCATTTGCTTAATAGCCTCAGTCATTGTATTTTGTTTGTTTTCAAAGTCTTTTGCTTTCGAAGTCAACTCCTCAGTTAATTTTAATGCTTCGCTTTCCAAATCTTTACTTTGTGTTTCTAATGTTTTCTGAATCGTTGCTTGTTCAGGCATTTGAGCGAAAATCTCTTGGATGTTTACATGACCCAATTTGGTTTCTTGTTGCGCCATTAAACTAATTGGTAATGCGCAAATTAAAAATAGTACTGCTTTCTTTAACATTTTGTTGTATTTTAAGTTTAATTAATTCTGAATTGTACGGGCTGCAAATTTAAAAAATTATTTTGAATATCCCAATTTTTGAAGAACAAGATCGCTAATATCAATTTTTGATGAAGTAAAAACTACACTCATGGCAGAACTTTTGTCAAAAATCAGGTCAATATCTTTGTCTTTACATATTCCTTGAACAGCATTATAAACCTCATCTTGTATAGGCTTCATTAGGCTTTGACGTTTTTTATACAGCTCGCCTTCTGGTCCAAAGTATTTACGTTTAAGTTCTTGAGCTTCTTTCTCTTTTTTTACAATTTCTTCTTCGCGTTTAGTTTTCATATCATCCGAAAGGAAAACCAATTCGGTCTGATAATTCTTATACATTTTCTGTACTTCCTGCATTTGAGCATCAACTTCCGATTGCCATTTCTTTGAAATCTGGTTCAGTTGTTCATTTGCTGATTCGTATGATGGAATCTTTTTCATAATGTATTCCATATCCACCATTGCAAATTTTTGCGCATTCAAGCCGAAACTTATTCCCAACAGTAAGTTGAGTAAAATAATTAGTTTTTTCATATTTCTTTTTGATTAACGGTTTGTATCTTTAATAAGCTACACAAATTCTTTGCCAAAATCAAAAAATAATGTTTTGAATTATAATTCCTGACCTAATACAAAGTGGAACTGTCCACCACCTGTTTTGCCTGTATTGTCTTTATCGAAACCATAGCCCCAGTCAATTCCCATCATACCAAACATAGGTAAGAATATGCGAACTCCCACACCTGCAGATCGTTTTAGATCAAATGGATTGTAACCATTATTATTCTTATTTGACATTTGATTAAAACAGTTACCAGCTTCAAGGAACGTAAGTGCATAAATAGTTGCAGATTGTTCAAGAGAAATTGGATAACGCAATTCCATCGTGAATTTGTTATACAAATAACCAACTGTTGTCTTCGTTTTTGAGTCGTAAGGAGTTAATGAGCCATTTGTATAACCGCGCATTGAAATATAATCAGTTCCATAACTTGTATAACTCGACATACCGTCACCACCCATATAGAATGTTTCGAAAGGAGAACGTGCATTTTCGTTATAATGACCTAAATAAGAGAACATAACCCTGGTCATTAAAATTAGCTTTTCATCAGGTGTTATCGGTGTGAACATTTTGCCGCTGAAACTCCATTTGTGATATTCAATGAAACGATATTTGTCGGCATTCGTCATCGTTGGATCCGAATACAATTTATTATTTATTTTACCACCGTTCAAGATTGAATAGGGTGGTGTAATTTTAAGACTAAATGAGAAAGAAGATCCGCTGCGTGGAAAAATTGGATTAAATACTGAGTTTCTGCTAAGAGTCAGATTTAAACTGAAATTATTGAAACTACCATCAGTTAACGGTGGCAAGTATAACCATTTACCCAACATAAATAGTTGATACGAAAGTTCGCCCTGAAATGCAAAGTAATCGTCAGGCCAGTTTAGACGCTTTCCATATCCAATTGAGGCTCCAAGTGTACGCATGTATTTACTTGGATCCATTTCGCTCTGATATCTACTGCTGTAATCATTTCCATAGCCACTACTACCATAGTTACTGCCGTAGCCGCTTCCATAACCGCTTCCATAACCATAATTGCCATAGCCACTATACATTTGATTAATGTAATTGTTTGTGCTCTGCGAAATATATCGGTCACTAACTTGCGATTGTGCTGAATAATATACCGAAACTGATAATGAGTTTGGACGTTTTCCTCCAAGCCAAGGTTCTAGGAATGATAAGCTTACTGATGAATAGGAATTACCATTTGTTCGGCCGTTTAATGACAATGTTTGACCTTCACCTTGTGGAACTATTTTATAGGTTTTTGGTTTGAATAAGTTTTGAATCGCAAAGTTGCTGAATTTTAAACCAATACTTCCTACAATACCTGTAGATCCCCAACCTGCTGAAAATTCAATCTGATCGCTACCCTTAGTTTCAAGATTATAATTAATATCAACAGTTCCATTTTCCTGATCAGGAAGAATGTCTGGGTCTTTCATTTCCGGGTTAAAATGGCCCATCTGGGAAATCTCACGAAGTGAACGAATAAGAGATTCTTGATTATATAATTCTCCTGGTTTTGTGCGTAATTCACGTCTAACCACATGTTCATAAACACGTTCGTTACCTTTGATCGTTACTTCGTTTATCGTTGCTGGTTTGCCTTCTGTTACCCTCATTTCAAAATCAATTGAATCGCCGTCGATATTGACTTCAACTGGATCAATCATAGAAAAAAGATAACCATTATTTTTGTAAAAATATTTTATTACAGCATCTTCGTCTTCTATTAATCTTTTGTTTAAATTTTTCAGGTTATATATATCACCCTTTTTTATGCCAAGCAAAGCATCCATAGCTTGATAGGGTTGTTTTGTATTCCCAATCCATTTTATATTTCTAAAGTAATATTTCTTGCCTTCATCTAGTGTTAAATAAACATCGACACTTTTTTCATCAAACTTAACTACACTATCAGAAACAATATAGGCATCTCTATATCCGATTTCATTATATTTTTCAATAAGTGCAATCTTATCCTTTTCATACTCTTCGCGAACAAACTTTTTGGTGCGGAAAAAGTTAACAATATTATTGTCGTTTGTTTTTTTCATTGCTTTGTTCACTTGATTGTGAGACAGAGCTTTGTTGCCAATATAGTAAAGTTTGTGGACTTTTGTTTTTAACTTTTTATCGACGTTTATTTCTACAATTACATATCCTGACTTAACCGGATCATTTTTTTGGTAAACATTAACTACTACACTTAAGAATCCTTTTTCTTCAAGGTATTTTTCAATAACCTTTTTAGCAACATCTGATATGTTAGGAGTAATTTGATTTCCTTTTACAATTCCTACTCTATTGTTAAGTTCATCTATCTCGCCTTTCTTTAACCCTATGTAGTTGACTTCAGAAACACGTGGACGCTCTTTAAGGGCGATATTCAACCAAACTTTCCCATCTTTAATTTTAGTCGCAAAGATTTTTACGCTTGAGAAAAGTCCTTGTTTGCAAAATTTCTTAACTGCGTTAGTAATTGCGTCTCCCGGTATTTCAACTTTATCACCAATTGAGAGGCCAGAATAACCAATTAATGCAAAGTCTTCGTAATTGGCTGCTCCAGTAACGGATATAGCTGCAATTTCATAGGTTGGGGCTGCAGTTGTTGAATATTCAACTACAGGTAAACTTGTTGAGTCGTTTTCCTGTGTGGTTTGAGCTGAAGCAAAATTGCTTAATAGAAATAGTAGAGAGATAATTGAAAACAGTTTGTATCG
>Ga0302288_1002195_pt1 | contig 11675 bp, 13 predicted proteins | sample III_Fen_N1_1_FD_194549 | JGI IMG/M metagenome (GOLD analysis project Ga0302288, IMG submission 194549) | Peat permafrost microbial communities from Stordalen Mire near Abisko, Sweden - III_Fen_N1_1 | ecosystem: Environmental > Terrestrial > Soil > Wetlands > Permafrost | place: Sweden: Abisko...
CACTTGGTAAAAAGGTTTTATTAATTGATGCCGATCCACAGGCTAATGCATCATCAGGATTGGGAATTGATATTCGCTCATTACAATTTACAATTTACGAATGTTTGATTGACAATGTGCCTCCGGCGCAAGCTATTCATCCCACAGAAATAGATAATTTATTTGTATTGCCTTCGCATATTGATTTGGTGGGAGCTGAGATTGAAATGCTAAACATGGATAATCGGGAGAAAGTGATGAAAAATATGCTGGCTACAGTTAAAGAATCATACGATTATCTCTTAATAGACTGCTCGCCATCGTTGGGTCTAATTACGGTAAACTCACTGACAGCTTCAGATTCTGTGATTATCCCTGTACAATGCGAGTATTTTGCACTCGAAGGAATTAGCAAATTATTAAATACTATCAAAATAATAAAAAGTAAACTTAACCCGTTACTTGAAATAGAAGGTTTCTTACTGACAATGTACGACAACCGGTTGCGGTTAGCAAATCAGGTATATGCGGAAGTAAAAAAACATTTTCAAGGAATGGTTTTTGAGGCTGTTATTACCCGAAATGTGCGTTTGAGCGAAGCACCCAGTCACGGAAAGCCGGTCTTGCTCTATGATGCCGAATCAAAAGGCTCAACCAATTATTTTGATCTGGCTAAAGAACTGATTGCAAAACACAGTTAGTTCATCTTCAATTAAATTTTACAAATCACATTTATGGCAAAGAATATAACAGGTCTTGGAAAAGGATTAGGGGCATTGATTGATACTGGCGGTATCAGCACCGGTGGTTCGTCTTCCATCAGTGAAGTGGAATTGGAATTTATTTTTGCAAATCCACATCAACCGCGTACGCACTTCGACGAAGAAACATTGACTGAATTGGCAACATCGATCCGTGAATTGGGTGTCATTTCGCCTATCACATTACGCAAAAATGATGATGGAACGTATCTGATTATTGCCGGTGAACGTCGTTTCAGAGCATCGAAACTGGCCGGTTTGAAATCTATTCCAGCTTACGTGAAAACAGCTGCTGATGAGCAGGTAATGGAAATGGCGTTGATTGAGAATATCCAACGTGAAGATCTGAATGCTATTGAAATAGCTTTGACCTTTTACCGCTTGATGGAAGAATATAAACTCACTCAGGAAAGGCTTAGCGAAAGGGTCGGGAAGAAGCGCACCACCATTGCAAATTATCTGCGTTTGTTGCGGTTACCAGCTGAAATCCAAATGGGGATCAAGGATAAAAAAATAGATATGGGTCATGCACGAGCCATTTTGGGATTGTCCGAGCCGGCTGTACAATTGCACTTATACGAATTGATCCTTAAAAATGATTTTCCGGTACGTAAGGTGGAAGATTTGGTTAGATTGTATTTGGAAACAGGCAGTTTTGATGTGAAAATGAAAACGGCTAATCCTGAAAATCCGGTTAAGAAATTGCCGGAATTTGAAGATATTCAGAAACAACTGAATCATGTTTTTGGAACAAATGTTCAGTTTTCATGCAACACGGAAGGAAAGGGGAAAATTTCCATTCCATTTTCCAACGATGATGAATTATCGAAAATAATGGAGCTATTTGACAAAATTTAAAACGTTTCCTGTGTTTAGAAAAGGTAAAATACTTTTTTTGCTAATGCTGATGGTGTCATTCTGGGCTCATTCGCAGATAGATACCCCTAAAATTAAACAGGCACACGACACAGCTACTGTTTTAGGAGGGAAGAGATTTTTTCCGATAAAACCGATAAAAAAAGTTAATGATTCACTTTATTTGAAGCCGTTTAAGCCAGACCCAATGAAAGTCGTCTGGATGGCTGCTATCATACCCGGTTATGGTCAGATTATGAACCGGAAATACTGGAAACTTCCGATAGTTTATGGCGGTTTTTTAGGTTGTGCTTATTTAATTTCTTGGAATTCTGTAACCTATCAGACTTATACTACGGCTTATCGAGATATAATTGATACTGACCCTACAACGAATAGTTATTTGCAAATAATCCCGAAGGGCAGAACCATTGATAATTATGGTGGAATAGCGGGTCTTACAACAACTCTAAAAACGAAACAAGATGTTTTTCGCCGGTATCGCGATTTAAGCATCATTGCTGCTGTTGGATTTTATGCTTTGACTATTATTGATGCTTACGTTGATGCTGAATTGTATGATTTTGATATTAGCCCCGATTTGTCAATGCACATTCAACCTACCTTATTGAAAGACAATTATGGTGTGGCAAATACACTTGGTATGCAGTGTAGTATTAAATTTTAAATGAATTGATCACATTCCGATTACATTTTTGCTGATGAAACTAAAAAACTTTTTTGCTATTATTATATTCTTGATTGTTAGTACTGTATTTGTTTTTTCTCAATCGAAGAAGACTACAAATACTGATATTAGACCTTCTGTTTCCGATTCTTCGTTTGTTATACCTGCCGAATTTGATAATACACTTGACTACATGCTTCAATCGTGGATTGTTCGTCAGGCCAAGCCATCCAACTGTTTTTCGAGCGATGAAATTGCTATGGTATCCGATTCTATTTGTAAACTGCGGTTATCGAAAATGCCTTGCTTGATGGAAATGCCGTATAATCCGATTATCCGCTCATACATCGATTTGTACACGGTGAAGAAGAGACATCAGGTTGAATATATGCTGGGCATGAGTTCGTATTACTTTCCCATCTTTGAACAGATTTTAAGTGCCAATAATCTTCCATTAGAGCTAAAATATTTATCAATTATCGAATCGGCTTTGAACACTACCATCGTATCGCGCATGGGTGCTGCCGGATTGTGGCAGCTCATGGTGGGAACAGGAAGAATGTATGGTTTGGAAATCAACAGCCTTGTTGATGAACGATTGGCACCCGTTAAAGCAACCAATGCAGCTGCTCATTTTCTTAAAGATTTATATTCCATTTACGGTGATTGGAATTTGGTGATTGCCGCCTACAATTGTGGTCCCGGCAACATCAGCAAAGCCGTTCGGCGATCAGGGGGTAAGAAGGATTACTGGACGATGTACCAGTTTCTGCCCAAAGAAACTAGGGGTTACGTTCCAATATTCATTGCTGCGAACTACTCCCTGCATTATGCAACCGAGCATAATTTGTGTCCGGCAACAGTAAGTATGCCAGCCATGACTGATACCGTAATGGTTCATAGACGGATTCACCTCGTGCAAATTGCTGATATACTGAATTTGCCTATTGAAGAAGTTCGTTTGCTGAATCCGCAATACAGAAAAGACATTGTACCGGGGGATATAAAACCCTACGAAATATGCTTACCGATTAATTCTGCAAATACCTTTATTCAACGAATGGATGAAATTTGCAATTATAAAGCCGATGAGTTGATTAATAACCGAAGAAGTCAGATAGAGGTGCAGCAAGCTGCAGAAAATAAAAACCCTACGAGTTCTAAGAAGGTGAAAACTTACACAGTCAAAACCGGTCAGAATTTGGGTGAAATTGCTGCTAAATTCGGAATTCCTCTTAAGAAATTAAAGAAGGCTAATAATTTGAAGAAGGATTTGATAAAACCTGGGCAAACTTTAAAAATCCCCAAATAATTTTTTCAAAAAAAGAAAAGCAGTAAAAATATAGGTTATGGAAAAGCTATTTTATTCAATTTCAGAGGTTGCTACCATGTTTGATGTAAACCAGTCGAACCTGCGTTTTTGGGAAAAAGAATTCAAACAGCTGAAGCCAAAACGTAACGATAAAGGAACTCGCTTTTACACCCCCGATGACATTCAAGTAATCAAACAGATTATTTATCTAGTAAACGAACAAAAGCTCACACTTGATGGTGCAAAACGCAAGTTATCCCAAAAAAAGGATGCTATCGCAAAGCAACAGGAAGTAGTTGAACGCTTGAAAAATATTAGAACCGAACTGCTGGGCATCTCAAAGGCTTTATCTGCTGATTGAATGATTTTAATTTTATTCTGATTCTTTCTACAAATCATAAAAAATAAGGTGAGGCTTTTTTATTAAGCTTCACCTTATTTTTTATATTCAGATATAATTTATTTCTTTTTCAATTCTATCAGTGCTGTTTTTACAGTTTTATCATCCTTGTAAAGTAGCGGATAAAAACCAGAATCTCCCAAAATATTTCTTGATATATACGCCTTTAAATCAGTCAATAAAATTTGTTTTGAGATGTTTATTTGGCCTTGGTTTGGAGTCACACTTTTTGTTGCAGCATAGCTGGTAAACTCACCTAATATGTTTTGAGTGTCAAGATATTTGTCCATTTCCTGATAGGTTTTTATCGTTTTTAGTTTGCTTCTGTTTTTGTCAACATATTGAAAAGCAAACTGATATAAGTAACCGTAATTGGTAACCTTGTTCAAGTATGGAGTGTAATTCGTAGTATCGCGCGATACAAAAATGTCAGGCATAATACCACCGCCACCGTAAACAGTTCGTCCGCCAACAGTTTTGTATTTCATGGTTTTAGCTATATGAATGCTGTCTTTGCTATCGAATTCACCATGTTTATACCTGTTCAGGATGTCCATTTCATAATCTTCTGCTTTTCCTCTGACATACGGTTTCTGAATGCTTCGTCCTGAAGGCGTATAGTAACGCGCCACAGTCAGGCGAATCGCCGATTTATCGGACAAGCTCAGCTGTTGTTGCACAAGTCCTTTCCCAAAAGAGCGACGACCTATGATAAGTCCGCGGTCATTGTCCTGAATTGCACCTGAGAATATTTCACTGGCCGAAGCTGAGAATTCATCTATAAGTACCACCATTGGCAGATTAATACAGCTACCTTTTCCATCCGATTTTGCTTCGAAACGTGGGTACGCTTTTCCTTGCGAATAAACAATCATTTTTCCGGCCGGGAGGAATTCATTTACCATATTTATGGCTTGCTCCATGAATCCGCCTCCGTTTTCGCGCAAATCAATAATGTACTTTTTAGCTCCTTTGCTGCGAAGTCGGGTTATTGCATCAAGAAATTCTGAGTAAGTAGTGTCGGCAAATTTGCTAACTTTAATAAACCCAACCCCCGGTTCAATCATGTAAGCAATGTCAACGGTATTTACAGGGATTTCTCCACGCGTTATTTTATAACTCAAAATTTCACGTGTTCCGTTCCTTTTTATACCCAGTTTTACAACAGAGCCTTCTTTGCCACGCAGTTTTTTCATGACCTTTTCGTTGGTAATTTTCTTTCCAACAAAGGTAGAATCATTTACTTTTACAATGCGGTCGCCAGCCAGAAGACCAACTTTTTCAGATGGACCTCCGCTTAAAACGGCCACTATCATCACTGTGTCGTTTTGAATGTTGAATTGTACGCCAATGCCGCTGAAGCTTCCTTCCAACTCGCTGTTTACTTCAGCCAAGTCGGAAGCAGGAATATAAACCGAGTGCGGATCGAGTTTTGATGCAATGTCAGTCATTATTTCTTCCGACATTTGCTTCATGTTGAGTGTGTCAACGTATTGAGAGTTGATGACTTGCAAAAGTTCATCTACTTTACTGTGTTTTGAAAAACCAGAAAACCCGGCATTGTTTGCTCGTTGTGACAGTAAATTTCCTAACAGAAATCCGACTAATATTGCCCCTAAAACAATTGATACCAGAATTAAATTCTTTTTATTCATATTTTTTCAATCAATTACAACTCTTTTTTTCAATCCGCTTTTTCAATAAATACTACATCAATACCTGCCCGTTCCAGCAATTCAACGCCATCCATTATTCTATATTTTTCGCCGTAAACAACCCGTTTTATGCCTGCTTGAATGATAAGCTTGGCACATTCAATGCATGGTGAGGCTGTTACATACAAAGTCGCTTGATCGCTGCTGTTGTGTGAGCGGGCTACTTTGCTGATTGCATTGGCTTCGGCATGTAAAACGTATGGTTTGGATACATTGTTTTCATCCTCGCAATTATTTTCAAAACCTGAAGGAGTTCCGTTGTAACCATCGGAAATAATCATTTTATTTTTAACTAATAATGCGCCGACTTTTCGGCGTTCGCAATATGAATTCTCAGCCCAAATACGAGCCATGCGCATGTATCGGTGGTCAAGCAACTGTTCTTTTTCTGTCATTTTTTGGAAGTTGTCTTTTATATTTAGGTTATATCTTGAAAATCAGTTATAGCTGAATAGAATTGTTCATCATAAACTCCAATTTGTCTGCAGGCCAATCTGGCTGCTTCAACATTTTGTAAGTTCTGTTCGCCACTCACTTTAAGTGGTATTTCACCATATTTGGTAATTAGATATGTTATTCCATTTTTCGTTTCATGAGCGGGTGTATTATATGCAAATGAAACAATATCTCGACGTAAATGTTGAGCAATTTCATTAAGATTTTTGTCTCCCTTAAAGTAAATCAAACGCCCCTGCATTTCCATTAATTCAGCGAATTTTCTGAATTGTTCCACATAGCTTTCTTCGGTTGGATAAACATTGTCGGAATTCCATTTTATGCCTGTCAACACTGCAATATGCGGTTTGTACAAATGAAATTTTGGACGTTGGTCAATGGGAGAAGTCAAATATTCGTCGCCTTCAAAAACAGCAATTCGCGAATCGTATGAGAGTCTTACTTGACTGTCAAATCCATCCAATTGTTTGCGAATCATGTAATCAACGTCAATTTTTAATTTTCTTAGGACAAAAATTATTATTGCAGTAGTAGCTGTTCTGCCATTGGTTCCGCCTACCACGATTCTTGTTTTACTTCTTGTTTGCTGAAAAAGAAATTCGGGGCAAGAATAAATCTTCAGTTTCAACTCTTTGGCTTTTAGTAATTCAGGATTGTCACATGTTATATTCATCCCTACAACCACAGAATTTAAACTTTTGTTAATCCTGTCAGGAAACCAACCTAGTTTATCAGGCATTAATTTGTTCTGCTCAAGTTTTGCGCTTGCTGTTTCGGAAATTTCCTGATCAGAAACTGTTACAGCGAAATTCTGCTTCTTGCTCAAAGCGATGGCAAGGTTATACATTGCACCACCATCAATAGCGATAAAATGAACTCGTTGCATAAGCCTGTAAATAAAAGTTTTTAGCTATTTTTGTGCGAAATCTTTTTGAAACGCAAATGTAATGAAAAGTTTGTCAATTTCATTTAGTTAGAAAGTTCCTAATGTATAAAGTTTATGAAGTTTCCTCAAATTTATGGCACTAAACATTAAGAAAGTGAGCATTTGAGTTGACAGTAAAAGAAAGGTAAAAATGAAATTATTTAAAATAGAGGCTGGCAACTTCCACATTGATGGTGGAGCAGCGTTTGGAGTAGTACCAAAAAAAGTATGGCAAAAACGTTATCCGTGTAATGAGGAAAATCAATGCACCATCAATATGCGATGTTTGCTTATTGATACAGGTGAGAAACGAATTCTGATTGACGCAGGAACTGGTGATAAACAGCTCGACTACCTCAGATATTACGGTTTTAAAGGTGTAATCGACTTCTCGGTAGAGCTTGCAAAATGTGGATATAGTTGTCAAGATATAACTGATGTTATTTTTACACATCTTCATTTTGATCACTGTGGCGGCGCAACTAAATACAATGCCGATAAATCTGCGATTGACCTTGTTTTTCCCAATGCAATTCACTGGGTGGGCGAGGCGCAGTGGCAAAATTTTCTGAATCCGAATGTGCGTGAAGGTGATTCGTATTTTAAGGAAAACATGCTTCCTATTTTTGATGCTGGAAAATTAGAGTTAGTTGCTGAAAATAGGTTTGTTTGCTCCGAAGTTGAAATTAGATTGTTTAATGGACACACCGTAGGCCAATTGGTAAGTTATATCAATCTGGGCGGTAAAACGCTGATTTACGTGGGCGATGTGATTCCATTAGCCGCCAATATCCCGTTGGCATGGATTTCGGCTTACGATACTTTCCCAATCACAGCAATGGACGAAAAGAAAACACTGTTGGATGAGGCTGTTGAAAAATCGCAGATTTTGTTTTTTGAACACGATGCTTATACCGAATGCTGTACTGTTGAGGCTAATTATAAAAAAAATAAAATTGCGAAAAAACTGACCTTTGAAGAAGCCATTCTGGAATGAAAAAAGGAGCAAATAAATTCAATATTTGCTCCTTTTCTGATTATCTTAGTTGAATTTATACAGCAAAATAAGCTTCCAATTCTTTCAGCGTATCTGCATTTGTATTTAAATCTTTTACAATCTTGCCTTTTTCGAGCACTACAATTCTTTTGCAAACTTCCGTTACGTGATTCAGGTCGTGGCTTGAAATCAGCATGGTCATGTTGAACTTGATTTGCAAATCAGTAAGGAAGCGTTTCAGACGAATTTGTGAAGACGGATCGAGAGCTGTAAAAGGCTCATCCAGGATTAGAATTTTAGGGTCGCCAATCAAAGCGGCTGCAATTCCAATTTTCTTTTGATTCCCTTTCGAAAAATCGCGAATAAGCTTTTTATTGCCAAGAATTTCGTCGTTGAAAAAATCTTTCATCGAATCCAGAAAGGCAGCAATATCTCCCTCGGATTTGTTGTGAAGTTTGCCCACAAAATTGAAATACTCCTCAGTTGTCAGGAAGTCAATCAAAAAACCTTCATCCAGAAATGAACCCGTTATTGTTTTCCATTCGTCATTCCGCATTACTTTTTTCCCATCAATTTTGACTTCGCCGGTGGTTGCTTCAATTAAATCGAGAATCAGTCGGAAAAAGGTAGTTTTACCAGCACCGTTGTTTCCAACCAAACCAAAGCTTTCACCTTGAGAAATGGTTATTCCATGAATATCTAAAACGGTCACTCCGTTGTACGTTTTTTGTAAATCTATTGCTTGTATCATAAGGGTTGATTGATTTTTCTAATTTTTTGTTGCTTAATAATTACTCACTTTCCCTAAAACCTTCGGCTAATTTATATTTTCTTTTATTGAACTGATTGACGCAAACATCGAGCAGCTGCTTCCGAAAGACAATTCCAATGATTCCAATGAGCGATAATGCCCAAAGTGCCACGCTTAATGAATAAAATGTGGATAAGATCCAAACTATAATCATGGGTAAAAACATGATAGGAAGCACAATCAAGAAGCTTTTGTAGGTTGTTCCCTGATAATTCATTGCCGAAGATTTGGACAAATCAATTCGTTTTACGTTATAGGTCGCCAAGAACATTAATAAAAATATGTTAACTCCCATGTTGAAGATAAATGCAGCCAAATGGAGATAAACAAACCTCATCCCGAGTATAAAATAAGGAGTTGTAAGAATAAAACAAATGATATTAAACGAAATCAGCAGATAATAATTTGCCTGCATATAGGTTTTAATTGGAATATTTTTGGTCATAAGGCTGTCGAAATGACGGCTGTCCCAGCTTATCAACCATTGGCCAAACATCAGCATCAAAATTCCGGTCATAAACATGGCGCAAAAAAATTGCATTGCAGGACTTTTATCATAAACTCCCTGTCTGTAAAAAATCAATCCATAAAACAAGAAAATTCCAGACATTAACAGAATGCTTTTCGTGCGTTTGTGTCGCAAAATAAGCTTGATTTCCATGGAGATAATTTCGCCAATAACTCCAAACCGTTTCAGGAATGTCAAATTTGCAGTGGCGGTTTTGTCGCTCTTCATTTTTCGGTTGAATTTTTCGGGATAGTAATTCTGCCAGAAAAACAGTTTGTTTAAAAAGAATGCAACGACAATTAATGCTAATGGGAATAATAGGCCTAAAGAGTTGAATACATAGAAATTATAAAGAGTTCTTGATATATTGAAGAGTGAAAATACTTTGAAATATTCGAGCGCAACTAAACCGCCTAAAGCACAGAAAATAAACACAATTGATAGTAAATTTGACCCGAACTTGCGTTTTAGAAACGATGTCATTAACGAATTAAACCAAACCATCAACATGAAACTTGCCACAAACCGAAGCGCAACAGTTACGCTGTAATAACCAACTACCGATTTAATAGCAAAAGGTACCACCACTAATAGCAGCATATAGTTTGCCGGGCTAACAAGCGGTTTTAGAAGCAAGAAATTAATAAGTGTTGAACGTTTGATGGGTAAGGATTGATAAACGGGTAAATCAAACGTATTCAATTGCTGAAAAAGAAAGCGGATAGTCAGTCCAAAAAACATTACGTAAAGCATGGCTCCATTGAAAAGTTCCATTGGATTAAGTGTATGATCTGCTTTCTCCAAAATTTTGTTCAATGTAAAGCCCAAAACAAGCAGTATAACTGAGATATAAAGTGTGAAAAAGCCAAGCATAATGCTTACCGCAACGTTTTTGTAAAAACCCTGCGAGCGAATACTTTTTTTCCATTCTTGTTTTATCAGGTCTAAAATAAGCATATTCAGATTATTTATTATTCACAATTAAAATTTTTTGTTGATCAATATTCTTTGTACCAGCTGGCATACATGGCATAGTTGTGAGCAATTTTCCGATTCATTTCGTTGGTTTGCTCGGGGTCAACATTTTTTACGAATTTTGCAGGAACTCCAGCCCAAAGTGTAAATGGAGGAATCTTCGTATTGCTCAAGACCAACGCTCCGGCTGCTACAATTGCCCCTTCGCCCACTTCAGCATAATCAAGCAGGATGGCGCCCATTCCAATCAAAGCATAATTGTGAATACTTGCACCGTGCACCGTCACATTATGACCAATGGAAACATAATCACCAATTTCTACCGTCGATTTTTCGTAGAGCGTATGCAATACCGAACCATCTTGAATATTCACATGATTTCCAATACGAATGGAATTTACATCCCCACGCAAAACAGCATTGAACCAAACGCTGCATCCATTGCCCATAACTACATCGCCCACAATCGTTGCATTCTCTGCCAGAAAGCAATTTTCACCTATTTTTGGTTCGTATCCCCGAACCGATTTTATTAATGCCATTTCTAAAAAATTAAGAATGACAAAGATACAAGTTAAATCAGAATAATGAAAATCAACAGCGAAAAAATGGCGAATTTAAATGTTAAATATTTCTTGTTCAAAAACGAGGTTGTTAAATCTATGTGTTTCGGGATTTGTAGGGCTAATTCTTTGTTCCACTGGACAATGAAATCAGCTGTGTAACTGTTTGTAAGTTGCGAGTTGTGGCGGAAATCCTTAGTTTCTTTTCAAAAAAAGTGTTGGTAAGCTTTGTGTTTCCATAGCCGCTAGGGCAGTAAAGAAAAATTGTTTTATCCTCGAAACGATATTCATCAGGCGTATAATCCTTTTCCGCAATTTTTTCAAACAACTCTATTTGGGGTAAATCAGATAAAAAAGTAAAATGCATAAATGCAGGATCTTTCGTTGAATCTGAAAGAAATGGATTGTTGCTTAATGCTGATTTTATTGAGTCATTTGTTAGTACTATCACCGGAACTTGAAATCCAAAGTCATTGCTAATTTCTTTTTTGATTAAGCTTTCCAGCACTTTTATGTCGGCCAATTCGGTTTGAAATATTACATTCCCGCTTTGAATATAGATTTGAATATTTATAAACCCAAGATTTAAGTACAACTGCCTGAGTTCTGTCATTTTTATAAGGTTTTTCCCACTGACGTTAATTCCTCTCAGAATTGAAATGTAAGTATTCATTCGTTTCTAATTGTTGTTTTTATACCAAAGAATAAGTTTGTTATTCACTCGAATAGA
>Ga0302288_1002196_pt1 | contig 11674 bp, 12 predicted proteins | sample III_Fen_N1_1_FD_194549 | JGI IMG/M metagenome (GOLD analysis project Ga0302288, IMG submission 194549) | Peat permafrost microbial communities from Stordalen Mire near Abisko, Sweden - III_Fen_N1_1 | ecosystem: Environmental > Terrestrial > Soil > Wetlands > Permafrost | place: Sweden: Abisko...
CTGAAGTCTCAGGAGGAATTAACGAATTCAAGGGGTGTAGTTTCAGTTGCTGATGTAAAAGGATCAGACACGGGGACTGTAGATATTGCTGATGTAAAGTCAAATGTTACACAATCACCATCTGCTTTGAATGAAACAACAGTAACCGGGTATTCTAGAAATACCGATCATCAGGAATCCATAGAGCTGAATGCCTGGGATCCGGAGACACCATATTTGAAAGTTTTACAATATGCAGCAAGCGGTTCTGAATACACTACTTATTTAAAACTCAAAAAGGAATATGGTTCAACACCCTCATTTTATATTGATGTAGCCGGGTTCTTTTCAACATTACAGAAGAAAGATACTGCTGTAGTGATCCTTTCCAACCTTGCCGAACTCAGGCTTGAATCACCACAATTGTTGCGTGCACTTGGTAATAAACTTCTTGACTTCAACCGTCCGACCGAAGCTGTAAAGGTTTTCGAAAAAGTATTGAAACTGAAGGGTGAAGAACCCCAGTCATACCGTGACCTGGGGCTGGCATACGCCGGAAACGGGAATTTTCAGCAAGCTATCCGGACACTCTATGAAGTGGTAAAAAAAGAATGGGATAACCGTTTCCCTGATATTGAGTTAATTGTTATGAATGAGATTAATAATATTATAGCCACCCATCCGGAACTTGAAACTTCATTTATCGATAAACGTATTCTGAAAAATGAACCTGTTAACATCCGGGTTACCCTTACCTGGGATACCGATAACTGTGATATGGATCTTTGGGTGACAGATCCGACCGGTGAAAAATGCTACTATGAGAATAAACTTACACATCTGGGAGGTAAAATTTCAAATGACTTTACCAGAGGATATGGACCTGAAGAATTTATGATCAAAAATGCTCCGGATGGTAAATATTTAGTGCAGGCCAACTACTATGGCACAAGTTCACAAGCACTATTGGCTCCGGTGAATCTCCATGTTACTTTTATTACAAATTTCGGGAAACCCAACCAGAAGAAAAAAGAAGTAACTATACGACTTAATGATCAGAAAGATGTTATTGATGTAGGAAAATTTAGTTTTATAAGAAAATGATTATCCATATCTTTATTTAAGTACTAAAAAGATTTGATTGTCCTATTTCTTTGAATATAAAATGATACTTTTTTTGGTTCCAATCACTTAATTTATAAATCAATAAAATACAAATCACTATATGAATACTTTTAAAACAATGTTGGTTGGGTTGTTATTAATTTTTGAGAAATGATATGAGACAGGTTATTTTAATAATTAGCGGATTTTTAATACTTATATCATTGAATTCATGTAAATATACTTGTCCCGGATTCCCTGATGAGGAATTAAAATGGATTCCATATAAACTTAATGATACATTAAGATATTCAGATTCAAAGGATACAATATACCTGGTTGTAAATGAATTCTATAAATCAGGTCCGACTTCATTCAGAGGATTAGCCATGGACTATTGGTGCGATTTTAATGGTCATTATTATACATCCAAATCATCGCTATATGATTATCAGATAAAAGATAGTTTTTCATCTTTAAATGACAGCAGAATTCAGATAACGCAACAAGGTGATGTCTTTGAATTTCCTCATTATTCTAACTATTCTAATGACTCAATTAAAGTGATTTATTTCGCTGATAGTATAATTAAAAATACTGACTTTAAAGAGATTTTTGTTCTTCAAAAGGATACAATAAAACAAAATCCAAGAATTTCGAGAGTAATAAAATCAAGCGATAAAGGAATAATAGAATTTTATGATTATAAGTACAAACGCAAATGGAATCTAATAAATAAATAACCGCTACAGCATTTTTAATAGGAAATAATTTTTTTTCAATAAATAAAAGTGATTGAAGAATCGTATATAATTGAAAGCAAATAGAGTTTTAATCCTTGTTAATTTATAAATCAAAAAAATATCAATCTATGAATACTTTTAAAACAATGATTATTGGGTTGCTAATCCTTTCAGCAACCTCATGTACGATCACTAAAAAATCTTCTACAGGTACCAGGACACTGGCTCAAAGAGTAGAGGCAAAGGATTTTACATTTTTCATTGACCGTAGCGTACCCGACGAAATCAGAGCAATAACTTTCAGATCGGATGAGATATTATAACTCAAGAATGGTAACGCTTTCGCCCTTATGCCTTTTCATGGCATAGTAAGTGGCGATCCAATGAAGAATAATTCTGAACCCATCCGTTTCGATGGACCAATGAAAGGATTTACGATGATTCAGGACACGGTTAAAAGATGTAATATAACTTTCAACGTTGAGAGAGCTCCATACACCTATCAGGTAACTATCGATAACACAAATAAAGGAAAAGCAGTTGTAAAAGTGACTTCGAATCAACGGACTACCATGTCCTATTTTGGTGAAGTGGATTAAACTTTTGTATTTTAATGGAAAGAATATATGAAATACGATATTAAAAAATTAAGTTCTTTTCGGCTTCTTTCAATTTACGGATATGAAGCATTAGGTGACGGTCATAATATGTATGCACTGACTGAAATTGACGTAACTGATATTCGGAAAATATTGAGGTCACATAGAAAAGGAGGAAATAATATCTCCTTTTTTGGCTTTCTTCTAAGTGCGATTGCAAAGACAATGGATGAGAATAAGGAATTAAATCACATTCGGCGTGGAAGAAGAATCTATTATTTTGATGAAGTTGACATTAATATTCCCATTGAACAGGAGTTTGATGGGATATTAACGCCTCAAAAATATGTAGTAAGAGATGCAGCAAATAAGACCAGTTGGGAAATAACACATGAAATTGAGCAAGCAAAAAAATACTTGAAAGAATACGGTAATATTAGTAAAGAAGATAAAGGTGTACATTCCTGGATTAAGTTTACTTCGCTGTTGCCGAAATGGTTGTTTAAATTTATTACAAAGCAGTATGCTAAAAATCCGTTCCTGGTAAAAGAAGGATTTGGAACCACTTATGTGTCTTCAGTAAGTGGATTTACTGATTTTTCAGGATTTATAATACCCTTCTTCCCTGGACAAAACAGACCGCTAGCTTTTGCAATTGGGAATATTGTTAAGAAACCGGGGGTTATTGGATCCGAAATAAAAATCAGAGAGTATCTGAATATGACAATTTCTTTTAATCACGATTTGGTTGATGGAGCACCGGCAGCAAGATTTATAAACCGTTTAAAACAGAGAATTGAAGGAGTTGATGAAGGTTGATGATTTAGTTACTTTCAATAATAAGTTCAGTGGTTCTATTTTTACAACTTCCATTCAACCTGATATGATTTTTTTGGTGAGGAGATTAAAAAAATCGAAATCGGAAAACTGACATTACCAATGATTTTGATACGATATTCAACTTTTAATTTAATTTCATGTTATAATAAATCTATCGTAACGTCCGGTTATTTAAAAGGATAAACAATCTGTTCAGTTTATCTTTTAATTCATGGAGGTTTCCGGTCGCAATTGTTTTATAATTTGTGAAATCAATTCAACGATGAATTAGAAGTATGAATACACAAAGATATCCATTCAGTTTCATTCTTATTTTAGTAATTTTACAAACCAACCTTGTCCGGTCACAAACTACCCTTCCAAAACCCGACCACATTGTAATTTGTATCCTGGAAAACCATAGTTTCAATCAGATAATCGGTTCATCAGCTGCACCCTATATCAACACTCTTGTAAATGACACCTCATCTGCTTTATTTACGGGATCGCATGGCATCAGCCATCCCAGTCAACCCAATTATCTTGCCCTTTTTTCGGGCAATACACAGGGGATTACCGATGACCTTGTTCCATCAGGGATCCCTTTCAGCACACCCAATCTGGGAAGACAACTGATCGATTATGGAAATACATTTATCTCCTATTCGGAGGATTTACCTTCGGTGGGTTTTAATGGCGTTTCGTCAGGTAATTATGCACGAAGACATAATCCAGCGGCGAACTGGATGGGGAACGGGACAAACCAGATTTCGCCCACAACCAACCAGCCTTTTACTTCATTTCCAATGGATAATCTTACAACACTCCCCACGGTAAGTTATGTAATTCCAAACGTAAAGAATGATATGCATGATGGGACAGACCCTGCAACCATCACAACCTGTGATAACTGGATTTCAACGAATCTTAATAACTATATTCAATGGTCAAAATCAAACAATAGTTTGTTTATCCTCACCTTTGATGAAGACAACGGATCAACTTCAAATCAAATAGCTACAATTTTTACCGGACAAATGGTGTTGTCGGGACAATATGCGACAAAAATTACCCATTATTCTGTCCTTCACACCATAGAACAAATGTATGGTTTGCCCGTTATTGGTGATTCAATAGCCAATGCACCCATAACATACAGTTGGAAACAAAAGGTAAATATTATCCCTGACAGTGTAACAGTCATGGATGGCAAAATTTATCCCAATCCTGCGAATAGTTATCTGTATATTGAACTAACTGATTATCTGAATGCAACGATCGGAATATTTAATCTGAAAGGGCAGTTAATGCAATTCAATCAGTTGGTTTCAAAAGAAACAGAACTTAATATTTCAAATCTTAGGAGTGGCTATTATCTGGTAAAAATCAATCATAAAAAAGGAGCTCTAATAAAGAGATTTATAAAAAATTAGATTGAAAATTTACGTTCTGCGTTCCGTGTTCCAGTAGCTAAAAGGTTTCTGGCTCTGTGATTTTGTATTGTTAGTTAATCAGATGTTCTATCCTTGGAAACAAACAATTCTAAATCAATGTTGTATAATAAAAAATATTGACAGACTATTTTTTGTGTATTTAATAGGATCTATAATAATTTCAAAAGAATAATCTTTTTGGCAAATATAACGATACCGACCTCCACAATCCACTCCAAATGAGGGATGTAAGAGTTGGTTGAACAATATTTCTGCAAATAAGCAATTGACTTAAAAGTTACATTGTTCTATGATTTTGAATCAACTTATCACTAGATTCCCTCGTTTGTAGGTGTTAGGGGAGGTCGGGCAATACATATTTTCTTACCCAATCAGAATTTCTATGATGGAAAATTCAATTTGAATCATTTTCATCTGTTAAATCATTCTTACCGACCTCCACAAGCCCCTCAAAAGGAGGGGATGTAAGAGTGGAGTGAACAATATTTCTGCAAATAAGATACTGATTTATATAGTTTTGCAATAACCAGAAACGATATGTCTCACTAAACGCATCCTTTGGAAGGGTTAGTTGAGGTTTGAGGTCGGGCAGTAATCATTACCAGATCTTTACTCTCAGACTATCCGGACGCCACATGGCATCACCCTTTTTAATACCGAATGTTGAATAGAATTCAGGCATGTTTGAAAGCGGACCGAGAACCCTCCATTTTGCAGGGGCATGTTCATTGCTTTTGATCTGGTTTGCCATGGCTTCGGGACGCATGTTAAGCATCCATGCCAATCCGTATCCAAGGAAATAACGTTGGCTTGGATTTAAACCGGCAATAAGTTCGTTATTCTTGTATTGTACTGTTTTTTTGAATGCCTCGTATCCCATGATTACACCACCCAGATCCGCTATATTTTCTCCCTGTGTCAATTCACCATTGATGTGCAGGTTGTCGACTGCCACATAATCGTTGAATTGCTTCACAATCATTTTCGTTTTCATATTAAACTTCAGGCTATCCTCTTTTGTCCACCAGTTGCTCAGGTTGCCCATTTCATCGTATTTGCAGCCCTGGTCATCGAATCCATGGGTGATTTCGTGTCCGAAAGTGGCTCCAATGATCGAATACAGGAGAGCATCATCAGCCATTTTTCCTTCGTAACCCGGAACGATAATGTTACAGCCCGGAATGACGATTTCGTTGTTCGAGGGGTTATAGTAGGCATTGTAAGTCTGTGGTTGCATATCCCATTCGGTGCGGTCGACAGGTTTACCATACTTATGTATCATGTAGTTAAATTCCCATTTATTGGCATTCATCACATTTTTAACATACGAAGAACGATCTGTCTGCAAAGCACTGAGATCTTTCCATTTATCAGGATAACCCACTTTCATAATCACTGCATGAAGTTTTTTCAGGGCTTTTTCTTTTGTTGTAGTGCTCATCCAGTCGAGAGCTTTAATCCGTTCGGCAAAAACCGTTTTAATGGCATTTCCTATTTCAACCAGTTTCTCTTTGGTTCCTTTAGGCAGGTATTCTGTAACATACACTTGTCCGATCAGTTCTCCGAGCTGGCCGTCAGTTACTTCAACCACCCTTTTCCATCTTGGTTTAGGTTCTTTTACACCCCGTAAGGTAGTCGAATAGAAACTAAAATCTTCCATATAGGTCTTGTCATCCATATACGCTGCCACCCCTTCCAACAGCTGGAACTTCAGGTAATTTTTCCAGTCGGCTACCGTATATTTTTTCAGATAGGTGTTTAGTGCGGTCAGGAATTCAGGTTGTCCTACAACTACGCTGTCCACTTTTGTGAGACCTGAAGCATTTATAAAGATCTTCCAGTCCAGGTTTGGTGTTAACGCAGAAAGCGCTTTGAATGTCATTTTATGGTAATTTGCAATCGGGTCACGGGTATCTTCTCGTTTACGGGATGTTTTGGCAATACCGGTTTCCATTTCCATCAACCGGACAGCAGAAGTTTTGGCGACAGCCGGGTCAAAGCCCATTATTTTGAACATATTGACTGCATGAATGATGAATTTATCACGGATGGTTTTAGCCATAGGATCCGTATCAAAATAAAAACTCCGGTCGGGAAGGCTCAGTCCACCCTGGCTGATATATACCTGGTATTTACTGCTGTTTCTGTCGTCCTGCGCAATATACAGGTTAAACAAAGGAGCCGAAGAGACTGTATGAATATAAGCTGCTTCTTTGATAATACCGTTCAGATCGTTTATCTTATCAATGGTTTCAAAATCACTTTTCAGGTCGCTGATTCCTTTTTTGTTCAACAAGGTGCTGTCCATTCCCGAAAAGAAAAGATCACCGATTTTCTGTTTGTTGCTTCCTTTTTCTACCTGCTGGATAGCTGCCGACGATTCGCATATTTTACGGACCTGGGCATTGATGGTATCCTGGATCAGTTGAAAGATGCCGTTACTTTGTTCACTGGCAGGAATAGGGTTTTGCTTAAACCATTTGCCATTGGCAAACTGGAAGAAATCTGTCCCGGCTTTCGTCGTGGAGTCAATATGGGCTGTCAGGGCATCCCCTTTTTCTGATGAATATTTTGCCTGTTTGCACGAAGGTGTAACTGTTGTCAGGACAAGACTGCAGAAAATGATATTGATATACGTTTTTTTCATACTAACTAAGTTGAATTTTAAATATATAGTTTACAGTTGTTTTTTTGATTTTATAGTTTCATTCAGAACACCAAAATCACTCATACAAAATGATAAATGGCTAAAAGAGTGTAAAAATAACAATTTCATTTGTATTTTGTAAAGACTTAGAATAAAATAATACATAATCATTCATTTTTTATAAAAAAAGACTTCTCCCCTACTCCGAAAGTCGTATAATAAGATCTTCTATGGAACAAAACTGATTTTATTCAACTTTTGAAAATAATAGAAGTCGAAAAAATCTAATGGATCATGCGGCTTCCCTTTTTTTTGACCGCAACAGTTTAATATACTTAATCAAGTAGGATACAACAGAAAATTAAATAACCACAAGAGAAACAATAGAAATAATAATAGATTCTATTTGCAATCTGGTTGTTGATTTTAAAATCTAAAAATACCGTTAGGCATTTTTCTTATGTGTCCTTTTGTGCCTTTTGTGGTTATGTATTTTTTCTTTCTTCTTAATTTTTTTTTGTGTCATCGTGTTGTAGTTAGTTGGTAATAAATTGCAAATAATTTTCGTTTTTATGTATTTCTTGTGTTTTATTTTCAGTAAAGTTGAAATAATTCCATTCCAAAATTAAACAATCAAACATACTTGTCATAAAGTTTTCAAAGAGAGACAGCATTTTGTCCTGCCTTCATAAAGCAGAATCCCTCTTTTCGTCGTGAAAAATCGTACGTTCACAGATTTACCATTTCTCAAAAGGACAATACGGAATAAATTTGCAAATTACAAATCTGCCAACCGGGTTGAAAAATTATTTTAAAGAATCATCCTTCTTTTAAGGTAATAACTTTACTGGCTCGTCTACCATACTATATGAATGAATTAACTACTTTGCCAGACACAAAACAACATCAAAGTATTCAATATGCCGTCCGGCAATATGGGAAGCGATTGTTCTGTTTTATACGTTCACGTGTAAAAAATGACGAAGACGCCGAAGATATCCTTCAGGATGTATGGGTTCAGCTCAGCTGCATGATTGATACAGGACCTATTGAGCAATTGAGTGCATGGCTTTACCGGGTAAGCCGGAACAGGATTATCGACAAAAGCCGGAAGCATACTACATTGTCACTGGAAGATTTCATTTACAAAGATGATGATGGAGATATGATATTTCAGGAGGCATTGCTGTCTGACACTATTGAAGCTGAATCAGAATTTGATACGGTTTATTTAAGAGAGACTATTTTCAAAGCTCTAAGCGAATTACCTGAAAAACAAAGACAGGTATTTGTTCTAAATGAGCTGGAAGACATGACTCTCCAACAAATTGCCGATATGACGGGTGAAAGCATAAAAACTATCATATCACGTAAACGGTATGCTGTTGCACAATTACGAAAACTGCTTCAGGATATATATAGCGATTAATCAGAAAGTACGCAATTTAATAATAGAACAATATAGGATTTATAGACAAAAAAAGTGATTAATAATGAATAAATAATTGCCATAATACCGAATTTATGCATTATGCATATGAACAAATAGATCATTTAACTATCTACTGAAACCTAATAAAGTACGAAACTGATATCTATTTGACAAACTAATGATAGAAAAATTAATCATTTAAAGAAAACAAAATGGGAATAATGACTTACAGCAAAACAAAGAAAAAGGAAACAAAATTATTTCCGGTTATCAACCTGAATAGATGTCAATCGGATGGAATATGTGTGAATGTATGTACAAGCCATGCATTGGAAATGAAGGGAATCACAGGACTTGAATTCTCACATCTGTCATTTGTAGGAAAACTAAAAACCCGTTTCCATGGAAGAGAAAAAGCAATGCTTCTCCGTCCTGAGAATTGCATTGGGTGCGGGAAATGTGCAAAAATTTGCCCTGAAAAAGCAATAAAACTAATCAACTAAACTTGAATTTTAAATTTCTATCTCGTTTAGAATGATTAAAATCAGATCCAAAAGACATAGATCAATCAAAGTTATCTATCATAAAGGATTGCAAAACAATAACTAAATATCAATTAATATAAAACATAGAAAATATGATAAACAGAATGGGTTTTGAACAAGAACATGGAAATCACTTTAGGCTGAAAAGAGCCATTTTCATTCCGTTTGCCGTAGCAGCAGGCGCATTTATTTTCAGTGTTGCAGTGATGTATCTGTGGAACGCCATACTGCCGGAAGTACTGGGTGTTCATATAATTACCTTTTGGCAGGCTATGGGAATACTGGTACTGTCAAAAATACTCTTCGGAGGTTTTGGGTTGAATCATCATAACCGGTCGCATATCCATCACACCCAGGAAATGAGGGAAAAGTGGATGAATCTTAGTCAGGAGGAAAAAGACAAGATGAAAAATGAATGGAGGGGAAGATTTTACCCTCATGAGAAACCTGAATAATATAAAATATATCAATCTGAAAAATGAAAGGAATTCAATTTTGAAAGTGAACAGCATTGAAGTGAAGAACTTCACAAAAACCTTCGGGACTTTTACAGCAGTAGATAATATCTCGTTCAATGTCGAACAGGGAACCATCTTTGCATTCCTCGGACCGAACGGAGCAGGCAAGAGTACCACCATCAATACCCTGTGCACCATACAGGAAAAAACACAGGGCGAATTAAAAATCAACGGCCATGATGTAACTCATCAAAAGGACAAGGTGCGAAAAGATATTGGCATTGTTTTTCAGGAATCGACACTCGATGGTAAACTGACTGTGGAAGAAAATTTAAAACTGCATTGTGATTTTTACAAGGTACCTAAAGCTGAAGTAAAAGAGCGTATTGATTTTGTACTTGATTTGGTAGATATTAAGAACCGTCGCAAATCATCAGTTGACAGTCTTTCAGGAGGAATGAAACGGCGTGCGGAAATTGCACGCGGGCTGGTTCATTTTCCAAAAGTCCTGTTTCTGGATGAACCGACCACCGGGCTGGATCCGCAAACCCGTGCCAATGTGTGGGAGTATATCCATAAGCTCCAGAAACAAAAAAACATCACAATATTTCTGACGACCCATTATATGGACGAAGCCGAAATATGCAACCAGGTAGCTATTATAGATGGTGGTAAGATTGTGGCGCACGACACTCCTGCCAACCTGAAGAAAAAATATACAAGCACCACGATGAAGATTAAGACTTCAAATCCGGACAGCCTGATCGTTTACCTTGCCGAACGCTCTATAAAATACCTCTGTGAAAACGGGCTGGTGACCATTTATGCCACCAATACAGAGGATGTATTAGCCATCACCACGGAGTTTAAAGAGATAATATCAGATTTAGAAATCAATAAAGGCACCCTGAACGATGTGTTTATTGCCATAACAGGAAAGGAGATACGAGAATGATACGCCCGATTTTAGCCATACTATCCAGAAATTTGATGAAGCTTCGCAGAGACCGGTTGAAGCTGTTCCTAAACCTTTTTATGTCAGGGTTATTCCTGTTTATATTTTCTTTTGTGATTAAATCGACTGCCCCTGGATTGGATCATCCTATGAATTACCTGATTTCAGGGATTATCATTATGACGGTATTTCAGTCTGCCCTGAGCAATTCAATGAATATACTGGAGGATATCACCAGCGGGTTTATGAAAGAAATTCTGGTGGCACCCGTTAACCGGTGGCAAATTGCGACAGGCCATGTTCTTTCCGCCATGACGGTATCTGTCATTCAGGGTCTGATCATTGTGGTGATCGGCATCTTTATGGGGCTGGATATTGATCTGGTTCACGGGATTGCCATGGTCGGGTTGATGTTGCTGGTGGGATTGACCTTCTCGGCCCTGGGGCTGTATCTGGCAACACTGACAAAGGAATCGAGCAATTTTCAGCTCCTGATTACGATTGTCTCCTTTCCACTGACCTTTTTATCCGGAGCTTACATACCAACAATGGCCCTACCGGGAATATTGCAACCATTTGTATTTATCAATCCATTGACCTACACCACAGCCGCATTCCGGTTTGTAGCCCTGCATCTCGAAAATATGCCTGCTGCCGGACTGGTTAAAGCAGGTGTGGCTTTTGATATAAACGGGTTTATTATCACACCGTTTATGAGTATCCTGTTTATCATTGTTATGTGCGTCGTCTTTTTTAGCCTATGTGTCGACAGGTTCACAAAAGCCGATTTCTCCAGAGTAAAGATCTTTAAACATTCACATTAAAAGAAAATGGTTCATTGGTTAATTAGTTGATTAGTTAATTGGTTTGGAAGTTCCGTGTTCAGCGTTCCGCGTTTTTGGTTGATGATTTGGTTGATGATTTGGTTGATGATTTGTT
>Ga0302288_1002197_pt1 | contig 11674 bp, 9 predicted proteins | sample III_Fen_N1_1_FD_194549 | JGI IMG/M metagenome (GOLD analysis project Ga0302288, IMG submission 194549) | Peat permafrost microbial communities from Stordalen Mire near Abisko, Sweden - III_Fen_N1_1 | ecosystem: Environmental > Terrestrial > Soil > Wetlands > Permafrost | place: Sweden: Abisko...
ATCTTTGATCTGATCGAATTCTGAAAAAGAACCAGCCCGTCGAATTCGCTTAATACCAGCCTCGGTCAATTGATTCGAAACAGCCAGAAACTCATATTTGCGCATTTGCAAAAAAGAAGGATAAACTGAAACAATAGATGCTGACTCTCCAAATTTAAGCCTTCGACTCCAAAAGCCTATTGGTGTGGATACATACACATTGGTATATCCAAATTCATATTCGCCACGTTCCTTAGGAACTAAAACATACTGGATAATCTGCTCTTCATGTGGTTTTAACACCATTTTAACCGTAAAATCGCGCAATTGAAATTGTACAGGAACCTCATCAATTACTTCAATACAGAGTTTTAACAAATGGTTGTTGGTAAGGTAAATTTCAACCCTGTTTTCGTCACCATTCGAAAATTTTTCAGGCATTACACGGCGAAGCAAAATCAACGGACGATTGGAGAAAAACAACAGGATTGCATCGAAGATTAAGAACAAAACAAACAACAACAATAAGATTTTAGCAAGTAAAAACAATAAATCAAAGAATTGCCCAAAAATGAACAACAAAATGATCAAACTACTTGCAGCATACAAGCGAAAACAGGTATATATTTCTTTTACAAATTTCACTATTGCTGAATTATCGTGGTATCGGAACTGAATTTATAATATCCGTAATAATTTGAAATTCTGAAATTCCTTCCATTTCTTTTTCCGGAGTCAGATAAATGCGGTGAATCAAAACAGGAACCAATACCGCTTTGATGTCTTCCGGAATAACAAAATCTCGTCCTTGAATAGCAGCAAAAGCTTTACCAGCCTTTAGAATATTGACCGATGCCCGTGGCGATGCCCCCAAATAAAGCGAAGCATGATTACGAGTTTTATTCACAATTTCAGCGATATACTGCAACAAATTATCCTCAATATGCACCTGCTGAATGATCTTCTGAAAATCGACCAATTGTTTTGAATCAATCACCGGGACAATACTATCCAACTCTTTTTCGCCCTGACGTAAATTCGAATTTTTCAGAATCTGAAATTCGTCGCTAAGTGTTGGATAATCAACAACAATTTTAAAAATGAAGCGATCGAGTTGAGCCTCAGGTAAGCGGTAAGTACCTTCATGTTCGAGCGGATTCTGTGTAGCAAAAATCAAAAACGGAGCTTCCATTGGATAGGTTGTACCATCAACAGTAACTTGTTTTTCCTCCATTACCTCGAACAAGGCCGACTGTGTTTTAGCAGGTGCACGATTGATTTCATCGATCAACACGATATTTGAAAAAACTGGTCCTGCATTAAACTCAAATTTCGAATTTCCTGCATTAAAAATGGTCGTTCCGGTAATATCCGAAGGCATTAAATCAGGAGTAAACTGAATTCGTGAAAAATTAGTCGAAATTAACTTTGATAACACTTTCGCAGTTAATGTTTTTGCAACCCCGGGAACACCCTCAAGCAAAACATGACCATCAGCAAGTAAAGCCACCAGCATAAGGTCAATCATTTGATTCTGCCCAATGATAACTTTAGCCATCTCTCGTTTGACCGACTCAATGCTTGCCTGTAATAAGTTAAGTCCAATACGGTCTTCAAAATATTCTTGATTTTCCATAGATTCGTTTATAAACATTGTTTGTAAAATAATTCTATTTTTTGATTCAATCGAATTAAGCTAATCTCTGACGCGGTTTCTGCCGTTTCGAAATAATCAATTGACTCCAAAAGTTCACATATTTCTTTTTTATGCACTCCGGATTTTGCAGCAATCGTTGTAACACAATCATCTGTGAACGAAACACATACGATAAAATAACGCTCACGTAAAAACTCTTTAAAGAAGATGATCTTCTTTTTGACTAAATCGGCATCATTTCGCTGTTTGAAGTATAAATTCCCAATGGTTTTCACAAACTGCAGAGATTTGTTTTCCAACGAAAGAATAACAGGGACAACTCGTTGCCGACGTTTTGACTCGACTAGCAAATAAAGTAGCAAAGTCAGTAACAATAAGTAATAGGCCGACCGGAGCGACGGCTGCGAAAGAACATACCGCATTGGCGATGTATTGATGTACCGATCGGATTTGTAATAATCATCCCATACGGTTTGTCTTACCGGTAAATATGACAGTACTTTCGAAGCATATTCAACATTGCCATGTAACAGATGATAGTTTGTAAATACCAGAGGTTGAGTATGAAAATAGATTTTCCCCAAACCATGTCTGACTCCAATAAAATTTACCTTCCCTACCCGATTAGTTCCCAGTTCAACGGTGTTTAATGTATCATAAGCCGCCAGACAAGTCAACGGCATCTTCTTATTATAGGAATATCCCGAATCATTCTTTAGTGTCGGATTTTGCAGGAAGACAAGTTCTTTCCCAGACTTAAAAGCCGATGTATCAATAATTGATGAACTTAGTTTTATCTTCAAACTATCTAAAAACAAACGATTAAATCGGGTTGATGAAACAAAAAAATCATTTCCTCTGGCAACAAATTTCAACAAAGCATCACAATCGTACCGATCCGGTTCAAACTTATCAGTTATCACAATCACATTCTTTTTCACCAGCGAGGTCGAATCAAGCGAAACAAAAAAGCCATCATGGTTTTCTTCTATAATTTGATTGGGAAAAATTACACCCAGCATATCGTTAAGAATATAACAGGCATAAGGCGATTTACTGTTACCGTTAAAAGTAGGATTCCAATCAACAGGCTTAGGTGAATAATGATTCAGTGCAATAAGAGCAACAAATAGCAGGGTTATGACAATCAAATACATCCGATTATTCCTGAACATCGATTGTAGTATAAAAAGATTGAAAACTCTTTTCGAACCTCAAAAACTGCTCTTCAGTAATTTCGACATCACCATACCAAATGCGATTATAGAGAGATGTTATCACCAGAAATCTGGACTTTAAATTAGGATTACTCAAATCATGTAAATAATCGACATTGGTTTTCTCTTTTGAAAAATGAATATATTCATTGATTTTCAATCGATTGAAGACCTTAAGGTAAAGTAAACGAATAGCCAGTCTAAACTGTTTCTGATCAATCTGTTTACGAATTGCTTCATCGAAATCAATCGTCGTTTCATCAGCAACTGTCAATTCAAAATCAGGAGAATGAATTGCTTTATCCGAGTAGAACACAGTATAAATACGAGTCTTAAAAATTACCAAAAACAGAAAGAAAAGAACAAATATTGCTGCCAATAGTTTTAATATCAAAGGCATTGATTCAGATATTTTATTCCAGCCTCCAAACAAATTTAGAATATAATCCCATAACTGTTTTGAAAAACTGGTTGACAAAGGTGGCTGTGAATAGTCAAACTGTTTTTGTAAGCGGTATGAATCGACAAATTTCGAATCGGGTTGCCGAACTGCAACTGCCGTGGTATCAATTGTTGTATTTGTTGAAGCAATGGTTGTTATCCCGGGGAAACACAGAATAACAACCATTAGAAGAAGAAAAAAACGAATAAAACGTTTACTCATTATCTTGTATTTGATCAATCTTATCCATTAAGGATGGCTTTTCTACTTTCTCAACAAAACTATAATAAAGAAATGCTGAAATAACAATTGGAATTACGGAAATAACCTGAGTTAAGAGCTTCGTAATGGCACTCACCACATAAAAATCTATCGATAAATTCATGGCAGCATTTTGTCCATTTTTAATATTCGTAAATATGGATTTAAATCCCATTAAAATGCTTGGTAATGAAATAAAAACGGATAAGATGTAATACAAGATAAATGCAATGACGAACACTCCAAAAGCAAGCCACCAATTGGTATTGATCAACTTCATGCTACGGCTAAAAGAATCTGAGAAACTCTTTTCTTCAAAAATCATGATACAAAGAACAATACTTAAAGCAATTCCCAAGTAAATACCTGGAATAACACACAAAACCAATCCTATACAAACAAGAATTCCAATAACAATAGAGGTTCCTAAAAATCTCCAGAAATTTTCAGTAATCTGCATCCACAAATCGTTATTGGAAAAACCTTCTGCGCCTCGTTGAATATACAATTTGATATATCCTAAAACTGTACACAGAAGCATTGTTGAAGCAATTATCGAGGTTCCAATCATAAAGAAAACATAGCCCATCAAAGATCCTAAGGTTGAAAAAATCGCAAACGGATCAGGTTTGCCAGCCGAATCTATTGAATGAGAAAGCTCCTGCGCCTTTACGGAATAGACAATCGAAGCAACTGCCGACAATAATAGAAATGGAACTACAAAATAAAAAATGGCTATCGCTAAACGCTTAAACTCCTGATTAATAAAGCCAAACGTAGCGTTAAACAAATCGCCAAAATCACGTTCCTTGTTAAATTTAATTGATGTGTTTTTCATAGTTCTGTTTTTTTTTGATTTGAATTGGTGTAACCCAAAAGTAATAAACGATTGAACAAAGTGAAATGATGATTATTCCAAACCGGACAACATAAGGTGCCTGAGTATATCTGGTAACGAAACCTTCAAGAAATCCGGCAATTACAAAAACAGGAATCAACCCAATTACCATTTTTGATCCACGCATTGCTCCCCGACGAAATGACTCCGCACGGGTATAGGTTTTAGGAAAAACAATACTGTTCCCGATTACAATACCGGCACCTCCTGCCACAATAATCGCGAATATTTCAAACGTTCCATGCACCCAAATTGTAGCAATTGAGTCAAATAAATATCCCTGATCGGACAGAAATGCATGAAATGTACCCAGCATAACCCCATTTTTTAACATAATAAAGCCTGAACCAATGGGCGTAAATATTCCCATTACAAAAGCAAAAAACGAAACTTTAATATTATTTAAAGTGATTCCCAAAAACATATCGACCTGATTCATGCTCTTATACACTGCTAGCGGATCACCTTTCCGAATGTTTGAAAGTGACATGTTAATATACCCGTCACCCAAAACAATACGGGCAAAACCATTGTCATATTTCGTTGATATAATGCCAATTAAAGCAGACACTACCAAAATAATAAATGATACAAATATCTCCTTTCGTGAATCATAGATCAGCAATGGAAATTCTGTTGACCAAAATTTCTGAATCCTGTTTTTATTGATCGGTTGGTTTTGATAAATTAAACGATGAGCCTTTTGCACCAATTGATTAAGATATTGTGTCGCTTGTGAATTGGGAAAATAAGTCCGAGAATAAGCCAAATCATCAGTAAGGTTGATGAACAGCCTGCTAACTTCATCCGGATTAGAACGATTCGGAGTGGTGAGAATCTCTTCAAATGCTTCCCACTTTTTGATATTTTTATGTAAAAATTGAACCTCGTTCATCGCTATGATGCAAATGGTAATATCTTTGTGCAAGATATTAAACAAATGAAAAATATGTCACTTATTTTACAAAAAACATATTAAATGGACACATTAAATATTGATACCTCTCAAAATATTGATATCGAACAAACTATTGCAAGTATAGGTGAACGTATTGCAGCAACATTGCTTGACTTACTATTCATCATGTGCTACTTTATTGTAGTAATTGTGGTTTATAATCTCACAAATTCTGCGACAATCGTCACGATCTTATCCATTCCGCCATCCGTGTACAGCATTATAAGTGAATCACTCATGAATGGGCAAAGTTGGGGCAAAAAAATACTAAAAATAAAGGTTATAAAATTAGATGGAACACCAACTACGTTTTCAAGCTATTTTTTACGCTGGGTCTTACGTCTGGTTGAAATACTGGTCACATTTGGTTCTTTAGCTACAATCACAATAATTCTAAACCGTAAAGGTCAACGTTTAGGCGATATTGCTGCAAATACTGTTGTTATCCGAATCAAAGACCTAAGCCTTAAAGAATCCATCTTCATACAAATTCCTGATGATTACAAACTGGTATATCCTGAAGTTTCCAGATTATCGGTCAACGACATCTATACCATTAAAGACGTTCTCGAATTCTTACATTCCCCTGACCGAAATGAACAAACACTGCTTATTGCACAAAAAGCTCATCAAGCGATTGAACGTAAGTTAAACATCAAAACAGATATAAAAACGGCAAGCTTTTTTAAGACTATACTTTGCGACTATAACTCCATCCATAGTAAATAAAAGAAAATCGCTAGCTGAAAAATAATAGCATCAATAGGTTAAGGCTAGTCTTCCATCTCGCTAATGGTAACAAAATGATACCCCATTCCTTTTAGAAAATCGATTACCTGAGGTAAGGCTAACGCAGTATTTTTCCGAGCAGCTTTCCCTAAATAATCAGAATCATGAAACAATATGATTCTCTTATCGCCGGCACCTTTCATTACATTATAGACAATATCATTTACCGTAATCTTGGCTTTAAAATCTTCAGAATTCACATCCCATAGTATAATTTTAAAACCCAATTTCTTTAAGCTAACTTTTTGTTCTTTTGTTATTTCTCCCCAGGGCGGCCTAAAAAGCTTAGACGATCCGCCACAGATACTATCCAACATTTTTTCTGTCTGTAATATGCCTTTAGATACGCTACTAAATGATTTTCCCAACAAACTTACGTGTGTCATAGTATGATTAGCCATACAGTGACCTTCCTTATATATTCGCTCTGTTACTTTGGGATTTTGTTTCATTTTATTCCCAACTAAAAAGAAGCTTGCTTTTACACCCTTCTCTTTCAGAACATCAAGGATCATTGCTGTATATACCGGATCTGGCCCATCATCAAAAGTCAACGCAATTGTTTTATCCATAGGATCAATAATCCTCTCTTCAAACTGATTCTCACATCCTACACTAAATGAAAGAAGAAATAACGTCAACACAAGAAGCCTAACCGAATATAAATCGACCCGGGATGAAAATGTTTTTAAAAATGAATTTAATTTCTTATTCATGGAGACATGAATTAATACAACCGCAACAATGAAAATATTTCGCTAAATATATACTTCTTCATATAAATATTCAATAGGACAACCGGTTATTTATATGAAAAAAACAATTAAATAAGATTCGTTAAATCTTCATTTTCAACAATTCACAATTATTCATAAAATGATAATCCTGATTTTCTGTTACTAAAACAGAAATCCATCCCTAATCACAAAATTTTCTACCTTTACGGCTCGTAAATAAAATTTAGAGAATGGAATTAAATTTACTCACAGCTATATCGCCCATTGATGGCCGTTACCGTTCAAAAGTTGAAAATCTTCAGCTTTATTTTTCAGAATTTGCACTAATCAAATACCGCGTTCTGGTAGAAGTTGAATACTTTATTGCTTTATGTGAATTACCACTACCACAACTAAGTTCTTTTGACAAAGCATTATTTGGTGAGTTGCGCCAACTAGTTTCCAACTTTTCAGTAGAAGATGCCCAACGCATTAAAGACATTGAAAAAGTAACAAACCACGACGTTAAAGCTGTTGAATATTTTTTGAAAGAAGAATTTGACAAATTAAATATTCAGGATTACAAGGAATTTATTCATTTCGGATTGACATCTCAGGACATCAATAATACCGCAGTTCCAAAGTCAATTCATGATGCTTTGGATAACGAATATTTTCCGGCAATCAACGATTTGGTTGATAAATTAGAAGAACTAGCCGACGAGTGGAAAAACATTCCGATGCTTGCAAAAACTCATGGACAACCTGCCTCTCCTACCAACTTAGGAAAAGAAATCCGGGTATTCTCGGAGCGAATAAAAGGACAACTGGAACAATTGAAAGATATTTCATGCGATGCAAAATTTGGTGGAGCAACCGGTAATTTCAATGCTCATCATATTGCTTATCCAGAAATAAGCTGGAAGGCCTTCGGCAATCACTTCCTGAAAAAATACCTTGGATTGGAGCGAGCCCAATACACGACTCAAATTGCAAATTACGACAATCATGCGGCCATTTTTGATACAATGAAACGGATCAATAACGTAATCATGGATTTAAATCGTGATATGTGGACCTATGTTTCGATGGAATATTTCAAACAAAAGATTAAAGCCGGAGAAGTCGGATCATCAGCAATGCCTCACAAAGTTAATCCAATCGACTTTGAAAATTCGGAAGGAAATATTGGATTAGCCAATGCCCTATTCGAACATCTGTCGTCAAAACTTCCGGTATCACGTTTACAGCGCGACCTCACTGATTCTACGGTTTTGCGTAATATTGGAGTTCCATTTGCCCACACGCTGATATCGATTAACTCGACCATGCGCGGACTAAACAAATTACTTCTTAATCCGGAGGCCATCAATGCCGATTTGGAAAAAAACTGGCCGGTTGTTGCGGAGGCAATTCAAACGATTCTGCGTCGCGAAGGTTATCCTAATCCATACGAGGCTCTTCGAAATTTAACACGAGTAAATCGTAAGATCGACCAGCAGGCTATTCATGAATTTATTGATACACTCGAAATTAGTGATAGTTTAAAAACAGAACTTAAAAAAATTACACCCCAGAATTATACAGGTATCTTTTAATTCAATTAAATATAATAAGTAACTCAGAATAAGAGTTTATATACAGTACATTACTGAACATTTACTTCATGAAGGATTTTTTTCAGATTCTAAAGCGGTTTATTCCACCCTATAAAAAACAGTTAATACTCAATTTCCTGTTCAATTTGCTTTCGGCGATGTTTACCGTATCGTCTGTTGCAATGATGATCCCAATTTTGGACATTCTTTTTGACAAAGCCAAGAATGTATACGATTTACTACCTTGGGAAATGAAACTGGATATCATCAAACACAACTCCTCCTACTACATTACCGTCTTTAAAGATGCCCACGGAGCTGGTATTACCCTTTTATTAATAGGCTTTTTCGTAATCTTCACCACCATGCTAAAGGTTGGATTTGCATACCTTGGAGCATTTGAGGCTATCTACATCAGGAATGGTGTTGTAAAAGACATCCGCGAACAGATTTATGAAAAAATCATGAAACTGGCACTTCCATTTTTTTCTGAAGAACGGAAAGGTGATATTATTTCGAGAATTACCGGTGATGTGACAGAAGTTGAAAATTCGATTATGTCGTCTCTGGACATGTTTCTGAAGAATCCCATAATAATACTTGTACTCTTGCTTTATATGCTTTACATGAGTATTAGCATGACCTTATTTATCTTTCTGGTACTTCCAATTGCAGGTTTTATAATTGGGCGCGTCGGAAAGTCATTAAAAAAAGTATCACGTGAAGGTCAGGATAAAATGGGAATGATTCTGACCGTTATTGAAGAAACGCTTGGCGGATTACGCATCATCAAAGCATTCAATGCCGAAAAAAGGATGAATAGCCGATTCAACTCTGAGTTATATGATTATAAATCAATAATGAACCGTCTGATGCGTCGCCGTGAACTGGCACACCCGCTAAGCGAACTACTTGGAACCATCGTAATTGTTATCGTAGTATGGTATGGCGGAACGTTAATTTTAAGTAACGACAGCGAACTAACCGGAACCGAATTCATAGCCTACCTGGCTATCTTCTATCAGATCATTAATCCGGCCAAAGCATTTACCACTGCTCTGTACAGCATCCAGAAAGGTCTGGCTTCAATGGATCGTATTGATAAAATTCTAAAAGCAGATGTTACAATTCCTGAAGCTGCGGATGCAAAGCCGGTCTGTACCATGAACGACGCTATTGAGTACAAAAACGTGACCTTTGCATATGATGAAAAGATCGTTTTGAATAATGTTTCGCTTAAAATACCCAAAGGAAAAACCATTGCATTGGTTGGTCAATCTGGAAGTGGAAAGACTACGTTTGTTGATTTACTGCCCCGTTTTTACGACGTGATTGGCGGACAAATACTGATTGATGGAGTTGATTTGAGAGATCTTAAATTGCACGATTTGCGCGACCTGATGGGCAATGTAAATCAGGAAGCTATCCTATTTAACGACACCATCTTCAACAACATTGCTTTTGGTGTTGAAAACACCTCTATGACCGAAGTAATTGCTGCAGCTAAAGTTGCCAACGCTCACGATTTTATCATCGAAACGGAAAATGGTTACGACACCATTATTGGTGACCGGGGAAGTAAACTTTCCGGAGGTCAACGTCAGCGACTTAGTATTGCCCGAGCAATCCTGAAAAACCCTCCAGTTCTGATTCTGGATGAAGCAACATCTGCTTTGGATACTGAATCAGAACGACTGGTGCAGGATGCTTTGGAAAACCTAATGAAGAACCGTACCTCGGTGGTCATTGCACACCGATTATCAACGGTTCGCAATGCTGATCTGATCTGTGTCTTTCATGAAGGCGAAATCGTGGAACGTGGAACTCACGACGAACTAATCGAATTAGATGGCCGATACAAACGTCTGCACAGCATGCAAATGTTTTAGTCCCAGAACTCCGGGAACAAAAACCGCAAAGGGATGTAATAAAATTGGATGAGATATATCCCCGAACCCATACTTAGTTCATTGGAATTTTCCGTAACTGTCTTCGAAACCGGATACCAAACAGCATCGCAGCAATAGATAGCCCAAAAATAAACCCTATCCAGACCCCTGGCGGGCCTAATCTAAATGCAAATGTAAATAGATAGCTTACTGGTAAACTGACGACAACATACGAGAAAAACGCAAAAAACATTGGAACCCGTACATCAGCCATACCTCGCAATGCTCCAAGCAATACCACCTGCATTCCATCAAAAATTTGGAAAAAAGCACCAATAACCAGCAATTGTGCGGCAATCCTAACAACTGCAGGATCAGATGTAAACATTAGCGGCAACTGATTCCGTAACAAAACAAAAAGGATTCCCATTAACGACATGAATGCCAAGACAATATGCAACGAAGCCAAAACTGTGCGTTTGAGCTCGTTTCGATTTCGTTCTCCATACGCATGGCTAACCCGGATTGTTGTTCCGGAGGCCAATCCAAATGAAATCATATAAGTCATTGAAGCCATTCCCAAAGCAACCTGATGCCCGGCAATTGCTTCTTTGGATATCCAACCTTGCATAATTGCACCAAAACTAAATGCCGATATCTCAACAACCGACTGTAATCCAATTGGTAAACCAACGGATAGTATTTGACGAATTTTGGTTTTATCCATTGCCGATTGATATGCCGCATGTATGTAGACTTTTAACTGTGGCATTTTTAGCACGATCCAGACAAAAATCAAGGGCATAATTAATCTTGAGATAAGACTTGCACAGCCAGAACCGTTTAATCCCAAAGCAGGAAACCCTAATTTCCCATATATCAATACATAGTTTAACCCGATGTTAACAACATTGGCTATAATTGTGATCATCATCGCAATTTTGGTATTCCCAATGCCTTCAAAAAACTGTTTTATTGAAAAAAATAAGATTAGCGGAATAAGCGAAGCTACATGTATCAAATAATATGGGATTGCCAGTTGTACCACTTCCTCTCGCTGCCCCATACTATCCATAAAAACCACAACTACAGACATCAATGCACACAAGGAAACCGCCATAATTGCATGTACCAGCACTCCATTTTTCAACCACCCACCAATGGAACATTGATTTTTTGAAGAAAGCGACTGTCCAACCAATGGTGTCAGCCCAAATGTAATACCAAGACCGAAAAGCATGCCAATCAAAAAGACATTATTGGCAAATGA
>Ga0302288_1002198_pt1 | contig 11673 bp, 9 predicted proteins | sample III_Fen_N1_1_FD_194549 | JGI IMG/M metagenome (GOLD analysis project Ga0302288, IMG submission 194549) | Peat permafrost microbial communities from Stordalen Mire near Abisko, Sweden - III_Fen_N1_1 | ecosystem: Environmental > Terrestrial > Soil > Wetlands > Permafrost | place: Sweden: Abisko...
AAAGTGAAATATTTTTCAAAAGATTGGATGAAGAAAATATGGAAGAAGTAAAGATTTATTTTTCCGGATTTACCTCCGGTTTTGATTATGAAAATAATGAATTTACCAGGATACTAAGGAAAAAATACCAGGTAATTATATCTGAAAAACCTGATTATCTCTTTTATTCCTGCTTTTCTGATGAACATTTTAAATATGACTGTGTAAAAATTTTTGCTACAGGGGAAAACATGTGCCCGGATTTTAATCTTTGTGATTATGCACTTGGATTTGAATATATGTCTTATGAGGACCGTTACCTTAGGTATCCAATCTATGCCTCAGATTACATCACCTGGGACAGGTTAAAAACGAAACAGGATATTACAGAGGCAGAAGTTGCAAATAAGACTGAATTCTGTGGGTATGTGGTCTCCAATAATTTTGGGAATCCAATTAGGGAAGTTTTCTTTGATCAGTTATCAGAATATAAGAAAGTCAATTCCGGGGGCAGATTCAGAAACAACATAGGGGAACCCCAGGGTGTTAAGGATAAACATGGATTTTTATCAAAACATAAATTTACTCTGGCTTTTGAAAACAGCAGTCATAATGGATATCTCACTGAAAAACTTCCACAGGCGCTGGCAGCGGGAACGATTCCTATATACTGGGGAGATCCAACAGTTGCTACCCAGTTTAATGAAAAAGCATTTATTAACTGCCACAATTATAAAAATATGGATGAAGTAGTAGAGAGAATAAAAGAAATTGATGAGAATGACCAGCTGTTACTGGAAATCCTCCAGCAACCAGCAGTCGTAAATCCATTAATCAAACCTGAATTTTTTGACAGCCAGCTTGAGAGCTTCATCTTACATATTTTCCAACAGCCTTTTGAACAGGCATTCCGAAGAGACAGGGAAGCGTTTGGACACAAATGTGAAGTAAAATATGGACAATGGTATCAGTTCTATAAAAAGAAAGTATTTATGGATCGTCTCACTAAAAAAGTAAAAGCAGTCTTCAGATTATAAAAGAGGAAAAGTTGGAAATGGAAAAAGATAAAATTTCAATTATTGTGCCAGTATATAATACCGAAGAATATCTGGAAAAATGTATCAACAGTCTTATAAACCAGACATATCAGAATATTGAAATTTTATTAATTGACGATGGTTCAACTGATCATAGTTTAGAAATCTGTAGCAGTTTTGAAGCAAAAGATAAAAGAATAAGAGTTTTTTCCAAGGAGAATGCAGGACAGGGTGTGGCTAGAAATTTTGGTCTGGAAAATGCAACGGGAGATTTTATTGGTTTTACTGACAGCGATGACTGGGTAGTACCAGATATGTTTGGATTTCTACATGAACAGTTAATTTACCATGAAGTGGAAATGGCTATCTGTGGAATGTATATGGATAATTCCATAATCCAAAGAATCGATCATACCAATCAATTTAAAGTTATGGATAATTATGGATTGATGAAAGAATTTTTACGGTTTGATTCTCCTTTACGGGTAAATATCTATAATAAACTTTACAAAAAAGAACTATGGTCAGATATCCGTTTTCCCAAAGTCAGGGCAAGAGAAGATGCATTTGTAACCTTTGAATTATTGGGAAGAACAAAGACCGCTGTTGTTTTAACAGATGAAAAATACATTCAGCATATAAGAAAAGGCAGTACGGAAAAAGCTTCCTTTAATCACAACAAACTGGCGGATATAGAGGCTTCCCAAAAGCAAAAAAAATATATAGAAGCAAACTACGATGATACACTGTATGGATATGCATGTTTTCAGATGGCAGGAACTTATCTTGGACTTTTAGAAGATATCATTAAGTGCCACCAGGTATTCAGAAATACCATATTAATTAATAAGTTATATCAGGAATATATTTTGGAAATAAAGAACCTTACAAATTATATTACCCTGGAACCGGAAAGGTATCGCTATCTGAAAAGTTATACCAAAAGCCGTTTTTATTGTATTGTTAAGATATATAAAGAACAGATTATTCTAAACCTGAAGGTAAGAATGCTAAAAAGTGGAATAATCAGGAATATAGTTCTTTTTTTAAAACATAGATGATGGAGCTAAAAAAATGAAAAATGATATGACAAATCAGAAAATAAATAAACTAAAAAGATGGTGGATGAGTGAAGAAATTCATAAAAGTGAATGGATTTTTATGATCTTTATTGGAGTTTTAACTTTGGTTATGTTTCGCTATGCGGATCTGGAAAGCTTTACAGGATGGAGTGTTAATTTTTGGGATACGCTTTTTGCTGGTAATATAAGCGATTTTTATGGATATTCAGCGCAGAATGCAATAGGCGTTCCCAGCATATATTGTGGCTCAAGCATTTTCCCGATTTTAGTTCTTGCAATTTGTAATTTTCCGATATGGCTGGCAAAAACATTTGCAGGATGTAATCTAATGACTTCATTTGGAGCAATGTTATATGCAAAAATGGTTTTGGTCGCTTTTTTCGTTGGAACGCTGGCTATTTCAACTAAGATATGTAAAAAAATCGGTATGACTAAACAGGATATCTTATACATGATTTTCTTGAGTTCTTCTTCATTATTTGTGTATTCAGCATTAGGATATTGCGGACAAAATGATATTGTAGATATTTTTTTCTGTATGCTGGCAATTTATTCATTATTAAAAAAGCAAAATGGTTTATTTATTTTTCTCATGGCAGTTTCAATAGCATTTAAACCTTTTACATTATTTATTTTTCTTCCAATCCTTATGCTGGTTGAAAAAAATATCTTTAAGATCATTGTGAAAACGGTAATCACTATGTCCTTTTCGGCTTTTTGGTATGTAATATATTTTAATCAAGATTCTTTTTGGGTAAGTATGCATAAGAATAGTAATGAAGGATTATTGAAAGGAATGGTGGAAAGTACAACATTCGCGGTTTCTCTGGGAACAATTTCGCTGTTTTTCTTTTCCTATATAATAATTCTATTTGTTTGCTATATAACACAGCATAAAAATGAAGAGGAGCTGATTAAAAATATTTGTTATTACTCATTTGCAGCGATGTGCAGTTATTTTATGTTTTGTGGTTTCGAGCCTTATAGAATCATTATGCTATTTCCATTTATGTATATACTAATTGGCTTAAACAAAGAAATTCGTCTGCTAAATATTATTCTTGAGTTCTTTATAAATATTGCTTATTTTATATTTGCCACCTACACCTTTTTTTGGTGTTACAGTAGTAACCGTATGGATCATATGCTTATAACTAAAATTTTTGGAACTAATATACAGTATGATGCATCTTATAAGACTATTTATGACATGTTCGGACTAGGTAATGTTCTAACTATTTTAAATACGATTTTTTTTGTGGCAATGGCGATTATATTATTTATTAACCATCCAAAGTCCAAGATACAGATTAATACTAATTATAAATATGTTTCACGAAGCTTATTTTGGTTACGTTCATTTATCATAATTCCTTTTCTTCTTTTAAGTATATTACTATATTATTATAAATAATAAATTTATTAGTTTGATTACTACCCATTATTAAATTTTATTACTGATTGAGGGGATTTATATGAAAGAATACAAATTTGATACCAGAAGTACTTCTGTTTTAAAAGGATTATTGATTATTTTTCTGCTGATACACCATTTATTTAATGAAGCAACTGTAATAACAGATAGAAAAGTTATAACTTTATTTTTGGATCCACTACTCAGCCAGAGTATTGCCAGATATTTTCGAATTTGCGTTGGTGGATTTGCATTTTTGACAGCCTATGGGATGAGTGCAAAGTTCAATAAAATAGAAAAAATGAATAATAATTCCATGTTTTTAATTTCTATAGACAGGTATATAAAATTATTATTCTCATTTGAATTTGTATATGTTATTGCATTGCTTGTAAGCCGTTTTGTATTTAAAAACAGTATTGCAGCAACTTATGCAATTGAAGGTAAATTTAAATATAACTACATGATTTATGATGCATTAGGTCTGGCTAATTTTTTCGGTTCCCCATCATTAAATGCCACATGGTGGTATATGTCTTTTGCAATATTGCTGATATTCATTGTTCCGGTACTTTTTATAGGATATAAGCGAATGGGAGTTGTGTTACTACCTTTTTTCGCATTAATACCGTTAAAGCTTTTGGCTCCAAACATGGAAGTTAATGCATTATTATTTCCTGCATTGTTAGGGATATTCTTTGAAACGGAAAATATTTTCCCACGTTTAAAAAACATAGGGAAAGAGAAATAGTATGCAAAAATAATAAAAATACTGATTAGTTTATTCCTGATTTTTATTACATATAGCATTAGTGATAGCATGAGTTTTTCATTAATGCTCTATGGCACTTGTAGTATTTTGTATGCATATATATGCTTTGAATTTTTGGAAAATATACCGGTGATTGGAAGTGTTTTGAATTTTTTAGGGAAACATTCCATGAATATTTTCTTTGTACATACCTTTATTTATCTATACTATTTTTCGGATTTCATATATTCCTTCCAGTACGATTATATTATAGTAACGGTATTACTTCTTATTTGTATTGCAATTTCATTAGTTTTAGAAGGCACTAAATATATTCTCCAATATAATAAGTTAATGTATTTTTGTATAAAACGGATAAATCAGGCGGTAGAAAAGACGGGCTTTCTAAAAGATAAAATTACGGGGTAAATAAAAATGAATGAGAACATGGATAGAAGCGGTGCTGATAGAAATTACCTGATTGACATATTTCGATTGTTCTTCTCAATACAGATAGTGATTATTCACACAGCACCATTCAAAGATATTCATGGGGTTGTTTTCAATGCCATTGTCAGCCTGTTAAGTCAAACAGCGGTACCATTCTTCTTTTTTGTTTCAGCATACTTTTATTTAAATAAGATACAGGAAAGCAGTAATTTTTCTAGCAGATATAAAAAGAAATTATTGATAACATATTTATTATGGTCTTTCATATACTTTGGAGCAGGATTTCTATTATTGGTATATCATAATTCAGGAATGACTGAATATCTAAGTTACACTAAGGAATTGATTTTGGCCTTTTTTACTACAGGAAGCAGCTTTCAATTATGGTATCTGGTAGCATTGATTTACTGTGTGATAATCACAGCCTTTTTTCAGCAAAAACAAAAAATGAACATATTCTGCAACATTTCGATAGTGTTATTTTCGTTATATATGATTTCAAATCATATTCCGTTTGGTAAGAATATTCTATTTGTAACGGAAAGTTCTAAAATACTATCTGCATTTTATGCGCTTTTGGTTAATCTCATTAGAGCAATGATGTACTTTACCGTAACATATTATTTTATTAAATATGAAAAGGTGATTTTACATATTTCTAAAATTAAAATTTTATTGGCATTTATCTGTTCTGTTTCTATTTATGTTATTTACTATTACATTAACCAGGGAGTTGATCCAGTCAGAGAGATCTTTCCATTTTTGAGAGTTGTTTTACTTGTTATTTTAATGATTTGGATTCTACTCATACCCCATAAGAAAAATTCCAGACATTGGGGATTTTTTAGTGGAGCGGCAGCTTTTTCATATTATGCACATCCCCTTATTGCCATGGCATGGGATATTCTTTTGTTTTCCATATTAAAGATATCGATCAGTAACCTATTAAGGTTTATTTTGACATTAACAACCTGTATCTTAACGGCATATATATTATATAAATGGAATAATCGTTATCTGAATAAATTATTTAAATAAAATTACAAAAATACGACTAAGTTCAATTATGCGATAGCATACTTTTATGGAGATTAGGATTCATATGGAGAAGCAGGAAATAATTAATAAAAACCGGATTATTTATGTATTGAAGGGTCTTGCTATTCTTAGCGTGATCAGTGCTCATTGTGGTAATCGGTATGAACTGAATAGTGTTACTACGGTTATGAATCAGCTACTTTCCTGTTTCGGGACTATTGGTGTTCCGGTTTTTTTCCTGTTATCAGGGTATTTGTTCCATAATACAAAAAAAATAGCTGACATTCTCAAAAGTAAATTTACAGGTATTGTAGTTCCGTGGATAGCTACAGGGCTGTTAATATGGCTATATGAGACTTTAAAAAAGGGAATAGTTTATAGTGGAAATCCAGTAGCGTGGCTTCTGGGAATTGGAAATTATTTATGGTACCTGCCGGTTTTGATTTGTTATTTTCTTGTTTTTTATTTTGTAAGAAGTAAAAAAACGGCGGTACTTGTTTTAGTGCTGGGACTTGCTTACCATATTTTTAGATATGATTGCCGTTTTGCATTTTTAGAAATAGATAGCAGATATGAGATTTTAAATAATATATTATGCCAGCTTCCATTTTTTTCGTTAGGGTTTCTGATTCAAAAAACTGAAAGTTTCGATAAATGTATTTTATTTTTTAAAAAGAAAAAAATATTCTGGACACTGATATCCACAATAATTATTTGTTGTGCGTTATATGTGAATAAGGGGAGTATATATTACAATAGCCAGTTCTTTCTAATTTATGCACTGGGATTTATAATTTTATTTTTGATATTAGCTCTAACAATTAGCGCTGGAATAGAGAATCTGCTGGTTCAAACCGGAAAAGTAAGCTTTTTCATCTATCTTGTTCATATGCCAATAGCAGGACTTATATCAAATATATTTTCGAGAGTCGATGTTTTGCTTTATTTTGTATTTCTTCAGCCATTAATTACGTTGGGAATATTATTGGCATTTACTAGGTTTATTGCATTAGTTGGCAGGAAATGGAATCTGAAATATTTCTATAAGGTGGTCGGACTTAATGAAAAAATTCAATGAGGTTTCCTGTAATTGCATTCAATTTTCATTTATGGTATAATCGGCAACAGTGAGACATGCTCCGTTATGGGAAAATGTCATTTAGGAGGACAAATATGTTAAATAATAAATCTATTCTTATTACCGGGGGAACGGGTTCCTTTGGCAAAGCATTTACAAAATATGTACTGGAAAATTACGATCCTAAAAAAATCATTATTTATTCCAGAGATGAATACAAACAGTTTATTATGCAGAATGAATTCAAGCAGTATGCAGACAAACTTCGTTTTTTTATTGGAGATGTAAGAGACCTTGATCGCCTTAAACGTGCCTTTGAAGGTGTTGATTATGTTGTTCATGCAGCAGCGTTAAAGCAGGTTCCAGCTTGCGAATATAATCCTAGTGAAGCAATTAAGACAAATATTAACGGCGCTCAGAACATTATTGATGCGGCTCTTGATAAAGGCGTTAAAAAAGTAGTTGCGCTATCTACAGACAAAGCGGTAAACCCTGTAAATCTTTATGGTGGAACCAAACTGGTTTCTGATAAATTATTTATTGCAGCCAATGCTTATGCCGGCAACAAGGATATTAGTTTTGCAATCGTTCGTTATGGAAATGTAGCTGGTAGCCGTGGTTCTGTTATTCCATTTTTCTATAATATCTTAAAAAATGGCGGCACAGAATTACCTATAACTGATTACAGAATGACCAGATTCTGGATCAGCTTACAGCAGGGTGTTGAACTGGTTATTAAAGCACTTGAAGAAGCGAAAGGCGGAGAAACTTTTATATCCAAAATCCCTTCCTTTAACATTACGGACCTTGCACAGGCAATGTTACCAGAATGTACTATGCCAGAAGTTGGTATCCGAGAGGGCGAAAAACTTCATGAGATAATGGTTACAGTAGAAGATTCTATGACCACCTATGAATATGATAAACATTTTATAGTTTACCCACAGATGGTATGGAGTGAAGCTAAACGTCCAACTCCAACAGGCAAAAAAGTTCCGGAAGGCTTTTCTTATAGTTCAGGAAACAATACCGAGTGGCTGACTGTTGAAGAAATGAAAGAGTTAATTAAAACAGTTGAACTTGAGAAATAATTTTTATAGATTAATGAACAAAAGTGTAAAGATATGGCTTGTACAATTTAACTGTACAAGCCATACTTAATTCGTGACATGATAAATTTCAAAGATTTATCTTGCTACATGGTTAACATAATATTTTATTAGAGGATGAGTAAATATGAATTTTGTTATATTCACTTGCATTTTTTGGGGAGTAAGTTTTTTTCTTATAAGTGTTTTTTATCATAAAAAAAAGATCAATATACAGTACGAATTCTTTGACAAAAATTTTTCTTTAATAGGTAAAGGAATGGCCATTCTTTTAGTAGTAACCTGCCATATTGGAGGCGACTTGGGAACGAAATTCCTGACACCACTTGGAGCTATTGGCGTTTGTTTATTCCTCATTTTTTCGGGCTATGGAATTAACGAATCCTTTTTAAAAAACAGTACAAAATTTTATTGGCGAAAAAGAATTATCAGCGTTTTTTTCCCGTATTTTATTTTTGAAATTATTAGAATTTTAATTACGGGTTCTGATGTTACTTTTGTACAGTTTATAAAAGATGTTACTTGCATTAATCCATTAAGCCCTTTTGGATGGTATTTACATTATCTGCTTCTCTGTTATTTGGTTTATTGGTTGATCAGAATATTACCAATTACAAACAAATATTTTATTTATAGTGTATTTTTTATATCAGTGGTCTCTTTTTTCCTATTCCGTGGGAACGGCCTTGAAGCAGAACAGTCCTTATCATTTGCGGTGGGTATCTTATTCTCTAATTCAAAAGAACATTTGAAAATTGAAAAATCAACTTATATTAATATAAAAAATGCTATTTTTCTGTTTTTTATAGGAACATTGTTTTTGGGATTAAAACAGACCGAGGTAATTCGAAGCAGTCCTGAAATGATATATAATTTATTTCAGTTAATGATAAAATTGTCCTATGCACTTTTTGTTTTAGAATTTATAATGTTGTTTCCATATAAAAAAATATTAAATGTATTTAGAACTTATGGGTTCATTTCCTATGAACTATATTTGGTGCATGGAATGATTCTGTATCTATTTCTTCCCAACAATTATCTTATGATTTTTGCTTTCCTGATAACATCATTAAGTGGAAGCCTTTTATTTTATTCTTTAAATCTTATAGTTAAGAAATTTTTAAAGGTTATTTTTGTTGGGAGGCCTCATGAGAGTTTTTAAAAAAGGTATTTCAAAAATGCAACTGGTATTGTGGATAGTACTTTTTATACAGCTTGGAATTGTTGTTTTTATGGGTTTTGAAAAACAGGGATTTCATTATGATGAATATTACAGTTATTATGCGGCGAATGGAACTGCTGGCACCAGATTTATGTCAGACCGTTCATATAATGATGTAAAATACCTCACAGAGGATTTTTCAGTTCAGCCTGGAGAAAAGTTTCAGTTTAAGGAAATTATGGCAGGCCAGCAATATGACACCCATCCACCACTTCATTATTTGCTTTTAAATACAGTAAGTTCTTTTTTTGAGAATACTTTTTCCAAATGGGAAGGACTTTCTATCAATATAGCAGCATATTTAATAACCTTTTTTGCACTATATGGAATACTGAAGATTCTGACAAAGGGAATTAAGTGGGCAGCGGTCATTGGGTGCGGCTTGATAGGTATCAATCCAGGTGTTCTGTCTACTGTCATGTATGTGAGAATGTATATGCTATGCACAATGTTTGTAATGCTGCTTCTTTATATGCATTTGCACGCAATGCAAAAGGGAAAACTTACTTTAATAATGGCATTATGTATTGGACTCGTTATGTTTGGAGGGGCTTTGACCCAATACAGCTTTTTTGCATTTGCATTATTATCCGCATTTGGATTTTGTGTATATATGCTGTTCTTTAAAAAAAGAGTATGGGACATTATTTTGTATATCATTGTGAATATTGCTGCGGTATTAAGTTATCTGAAAGTATGGCCATATATAAAAACCCAGCTGTTTAATAATAACAGTACCGGAAATGCAGCTCTTCAGAATCTGTTTGATCTGCAGGAATTAAAAATAAAAAGTATTTATTTTCTAAAACTTCTAAACTGGAATGTATTTGATGATCTTGGAATATTTATTCTTGGATTAATTGGAGTATTAAGCATTATTCTGGTTTTCCTGTGCATCAGATATAAGAAAAAAGAAGTGAAAGAATTAGGGGTTATCTTCTCATATTTTTTTCTGTACACAATCGGAATTTCACTGATTTATTTTATAGCACTTATAAAAACAGGAATTATGATGGACATCAGTGTTTTCCGTTATATTACTCCGGCATACTATCTGATTCTGATTTGTCTTTTCATAATCATTTATGCATTGGCAGACAGTATTAAAAGCATGAAAAAACAGATAATATTAATCCCACTGTTGTGTCTCATTTTTCTTTTAATTAATATAAAAGGGATTTGCGATAAGAGAGTATATTTTTTATATCCAGAAACCAAAGACCGCCTGGAAGTATTGGATAAATACAAAAATGACGAACTACTGTTTCTGTGTTCCACAACATTCAGCTGGGCATTATGGGATGATACCAGGGAAATCATGCAGTTTAAATCACTCTACTATATGTTCAGTGATAATCTGGCACCTATTGATAATACCAACATGGATACCTGCGGAGAAATGATTGTTTATATGGATAAGGCCATAACGAATCCGCTGGAAGAATGTGCAAATATGATAAAAGAAAGTAATCCTTCACTTGATGAATATGAACTCTTATATGAAACTATTTATTACAGAGTGTATCGTTTTTATTAGAAGGTTAATTTTGTTTAGCATGATGCTTAAATACCCATTCCTTCTGAACGAAGAAACTTATGAAAAATAACATGGTATCTACAATTATCTTTATAAGGGTTTCATTAAGCTCAATCTGACGGTAAACCAGTGTTACCAAAAAGGAGGATATACCAAGCTGTATGATACAAAGTGTGAAATACCTGGCCATGCAATGGGTGGTTTTTGCACTGGTTTTAAATACACGGGTATAATTTATCATAAAATTGTAAATGGATGAAATGATACGGGCACCAATGGTAGCTATGGTTATATAAAGAAGAGACAAGGTTGTTACGGGTTTGAATATCCAAACCAGGATACTGAATAATACAATATCAAGTAAAAATGAAGAAAGTGCTGAAAGAATATATTTGCCAAAAAGGACATATATTTTAAGAGAATCCGTCAGAGGATTAAAATGTGAACTTTTATTTTCTTCCAGATAAGTAGTTGAAATTGGAATTTCCAATAAATTAATTTCAAGCTCATGGGCCTGAAGGATCATATTCATTTCATATTCAAAGCGCTCACCCTTTACGTCTAAAAAACGTTTCATATTTTCTTTTGATATACCTCTTAACCCAGTCTGCGTATCAGATAAATGGATACCACAAAGCAGGCGGATAACCTTACTTGTAAAAATATTACCAAAACGACTGCGAAATGGAATTTGTTCTCCATTGGTAGAATTTGCCGAGAAATTACGGCAGCCTAAAATCAGGCTGTCGGGGTTTTTTAACAAGGCTTGGGCACAGGACAAAATATCAGATATCGTATGCTGCCCATCACTATCCACAGTAATGATACCAATACATTCAGGTAATTCATTGCATACATAATTAAAAACGGTTTTTAATGCCCGTCCTTTTCCAAGATTTATACAATGAGTCAGAATGGAACACTGATATAATGTTTTTGCAATTTCAAAAAATTTACAGTGTTCTGAATCACT
>Ga0302288_1002201_pt1 | contig 11666 bp, 9 predicted proteins | sample III_Fen_N1_1_FD_194549 | JGI IMG/M metagenome (GOLD analysis project Ga0302288, IMG submission 194549) | Peat permafrost microbial communities from Stordalen Mire near Abisko, Sweden - III_Fen_N1_1 | ecosystem: Environmental > Terrestrial > Soil > Wetlands > Permafrost | place: Sweden: Abisko...
CGATACAAAGTGCCTGAAAACAAAAAGTAAAGTATTAAAAGCATCTGGTCAATTCAAAGAATAAATCCTGTATATAGACTCTATTATCAGTTTAACAACATATTCAATAAATAATAAAATGGAAAATAACAAACATTTCACTTTAGGTAAAATCAATCTGATTTTGATTGCTGTTGGCTTTGCCATAATCGTTTTAGGGTTTGCATTAATGACAGGTTCAAGCACCATTAAAGAATTTAATCCTGACATTTACAGTTTCCAGAGGATTACTGTGGGACCTATGATTTCATTATTTGGTTTTATATCCATTATTTTTGCTATTCTTTATAAACCAAAAAGCAAATAACAATGACTATAATTCAAGCAATCATTCTTTCAATTGTTGAAGGATTAACAGAATTTTTGCCTATCTCGTCAACTGGTCACATGGCGTTAGTTTCGGCTTTCATGGGCATTGAAAAGAGTGATTTTACCAAACTGTTCATTGAAAATATACAGTTTGGTACTATTATTTCTGTTATTGTGCTTTATTGGAGGAAGTTTTTTGATTTCAAAAAATTACAGTTGTATGTTAAACTATTGATTGCTTTTATTCCGGCTGCTGTTTTGGGAGTTTTATTTAAAAAACATATTGATAATTTGATTGGAACCCCAATATTTATTGCTTGTACCATGTTTTTTGGTGGAATCGTTTTATTATTTGTAGATAACTGGTTTAAAAATCCAACTATAGATTCAGAAGAAAAAGTAAGTAATAAAAATGCACTTATTATTGGTTTTTTTCAAGTGTTAGCAGTCGTATTACCTGGAATTAGTCGTAGTGCTGCAACCATAATAGGAGGAATGCAACAAAAGCTTACAAGGAAAGCTGCAGCTGAATTCTCATTTTTTCTTGCTGTTCCGACTTTAGCTGGTGCTTTTGCTAAAAGTTTATGGGATGCATATAAAGAAACTCCCGAAATACTTACAAAACAAAATATCTCCATTTTAGCAATCGGAAATGTTATTGGTTTTATAGTAGCTATTTTTGCAATAAAAGCATTTATTACCTTTCTTACCAAAAATGGTTTTAAACTTTTCGGTTATTACCGTATAATTGTTGGGTTGATTATTATAATTATGATTTACACGAGAGGAAATATATTTTTATTTTAATGGATTTTATTAAAGGAGAAGTGCTGTTTGTAGCAAAACCATTAAACTGGACTTCGTTCAGTCTGGTGAATAAATTACGCTGGAGGCTACAAAAGTCATTGAAGATAAAAAAGCTGAAGGTAGGACATGCCGGAACGCTTGATCCGTTGGCTACAGGGGTTTTGATAATATGTACCGGAAAATCAACGAAGTTGATTGATACTTTTCAATATCAGACGAAAGAGTATATTGCGACCCTGAAGTTAGGCGAAACAACACCTTCTTTCGATTTAGAAATGCCTGTTGATGGGACATTCCCGTCAGAACATATCACCCGTCAGCTGGTAGATGAAGTCATCCCACAATTTTTAGGTGAAATACATCAGGTACCGCCGGCTTATTCTGCCGTAAAAGTAAATGGTAAAAGGGCTTACGATTATGCACGAAATGGGGAGGAAATTGAACTAAAATCAAAGTTGTTGGTTATAGATGACATTGAGGTATTGGAATTTACAACCCCGATTTTGAAAATCCGTGTTGTTTGTAGCAAAGGAACATACATTCGTGCGTTGGCAAGGGATATTGGATTGGCATTGAAAAGCGGTGCGCATCTCGTTGCTCTGGAACGAATTCGGATAGGGGATGTTAAGCTTGAAGATTGCTGGCAAATTGATGACCTGATGCAGTATGTTGAAGCTGACATCTTAAAGAATACGACTAACTTGCAAGAGTCTCTCAAAAATGAAGTATTATTCCCTATCGGAGGATAATGGTTTTTGAAAATAGAAGAAATAAATAAACAATAAAATATGAAGTTATCTAAGTTTAAATTCAAGTTACCGGATGAGCTGATTGCTCAATATCCGTCTAAAAATCGTGACGAATCCCGTTTAATGGTTGTGCATCGCAAAACAGGTGAGTTCGAGCATAAAATTTTTAAAGATGTTCTTGACTATTTCGACGAAAACGATTTGTTCGTATTTAATGATACAAAAGTGTTTCCCGCACGTTTATTTGGCAATAAAGAAAAAACAGGTGCACAAATTGAAGTCTTTTTATTGCGTGAATTAAATCATGAAATGCGCCTTTGGGACGTTCTGGTTGAACCGGCACGTAAAATCCGTATTGGTAATAAATTATATTTCGGTGAAGATGATTCAATTGTTGCTGAAGTCATCGATAACACGACATCCCGGGGAAGAACACTCCGTTTCCTGTTTGACGGGACTCACGAAGAATTCAAAAAAGGACTTTATTCATTGGGTGAGACACCGCTCCCACACAATATAACCCGTGCTGTTGAACCTGAGGATGCAGAACGCTTCCAGACTATATTTGCAAAAAATGAAGGCGCTGTATCAGCTCCTGCTGCAGGTATGCATTTTAGCCGTGAGTTGATGAAACGAATGGAAATAAAGGGAATTGATACTGCTTTTATTACTTCACATATGAGCCTTGGCAATTTCAGGGAAATCGATGTGGAAGATCTTACAAAGCATAAAATGGATTCCGAACAAATGAATGTAACACCCGAAACAGCGGAAACAGTGAATACAGCTCATGATGAAAACCGTAATATCTGCGCAGTTGGGGTAACAGTGATGAGAGCTCTGGAGACAGTAGTCGGAACTGAAGGTAAAATAAAATCATATGACGGTTGGACCAACAAATTTATATTTCCACCCTATGATTTTACTGTAGCTAATTCACTGATTACAAATTTCCATTTACCATATTCCACACTGATTATGTTGACTGCTGCTTTTGGTGATTATGATTTAATCATGAAAGCATACGAACTGGCCATCAAAGAAGGATATAAATTCGGAGTGTATGGAGATGCCATGCTGATTATATAAACTGACAGGATTAAATATAAAAGCCGGCTGAACTTCTTCATTAAGTTCAGCCGGCTTTCTTTGTTACAGGGGTTTATATCCTTACTATAGATTTCTGTGTACGCAACAAATTTAAATCACTATCGGGTTTTGTACAAAACGTTTATTTTTTGTTTTTATTTAGGGTCTGCTGAATAACTCCAGAGGAGTTACCTGTGCATAACCCCCGAATTTATTCGGGGGATGAAGTCACATAGGAACAGAACTCCAGAGGAGTTTCCCATTGATTATAAGGGTTTTTAATATCATTGGAGAACTCCTCTGGAGTTCTGTTCATTCTTCTTTTGCTTTGCCCCCAGATAAATCTGGGGGCTATTCATAGGAAATCCTTACAGGATTTTATTTTCAAAACAGATTGAGTGCATATGTTTTCAACAAACAATAAAAAAAGCCTTGTACCAAACAATAAAAAATGCTTTGTAATTATATATTAATCTGAAATATAACTTTTTTTCAGCAGACCCTATTTAATTGTTCATAGAATTGTATTATATTTGAAATCGATATTCTAACGGTAATTACACCGTAGGTGTAAACTGTGAATATGGTACATTCCGACTTGTCGGAAACTCCCAAATGTAGCCTGCGGAATTGGGGGTTATAGAATAAAGGCAACCTAACTCCGTAGGAGTTGACCAAAAGGGAAAGTGCTTAAAGTATTGATTATGTTGGTGAACTCTAACAAAGTTTTAATTTTAATTTCCTTAAAGCCGGAATGTGCCATATGCACAGTTTGCTTTTTCAGAGTTTTTCAATCAGAAGCAGATGATATTATTTAATGTAATCTTTGATAGATTTGAATTATAAAATAATGAAGAATAATAATCTAGTTGTGTGCAAAAGACGATAGTCAATAAAAACTATTTTACAATCCACCTATTACCAAATCCTATTGTAGCGTTCATAATAACTAAAAAAGAACACCGGCTGAATTGCTTCAACCGGTGTTCTTTTTTAGTTATAAATCTGTAGATCTTTATTCGTTTGGTGTCGGTTCGTCACTTACCGGTATATCTTCCTGCATATCAATATCGTTCATTGAGGCTGAATCATTAGCGGTAGAATCAACTCTTAAATGAGTAACACATTGATAATTCCTTGAAATGTCCTCTTTCGGTTTGGTCGGGAACTTTCCGCGGTATTGTTTAAGGCTTTCGTCTTTCAATACTTTTTCCATAAACATCCCGAAAATGGGCAATGCGGTACGGCTACCCTGTCCTAATTCACCTGTGCGGAAATGTATACACCTTTGTTCGCCACCTACCCAGGCACCTCCGATTAATTTTGACGATACACCAACAAACCATGCATCCGAATGGTTGGAAGAAGTACCTGTTTTACCCCCAAAGTCGGTGTTGTAATGGAATAGATCCCAGCTCCATAATGCCCTTGAGGTACCACCCGGTTCTGTCATTCCACCTTTCAACATTTCAGTCATTAACCAGGCGACCTCATAAGGAATAACCCTTTTCTGTTCAGTCTTAGGTTTGTAAATAACATTCCCGTCTTTATCTTCGATACGTGAAATCATGATCGGATCGTGGTAAACGCCCTCATTAACAACCGTCCCGAATGAATTGACCAGTTCAAGTAAGGAAACATCCGATGACCCCAAACAGGTTGATGGTTTGTTATCGAGATGTGTCTTGATACCCAACAGGTGCGCGTATTTTATAATTTCAGGAATACCGACTATTTGTGCTACCTGTACGGCTATGGTATTAATAGATTGCGCAAATGCATTTTTCAACGATACCTCATAGCCTAAACTGTACCCATTGGCATTTCTAGGACTCCATGCTTTATTGGTAGTACCTTCCGTATATTTCCAGGTAACAGGTTTGTCAGTCATCATATCACAGGGAGACATGCCGTGCATCATAGCAGCAGTATAATCGAAAAGTTTAAAGGTTGATCCGGGTTGCCTTTTTGACTGAGCTACCTTGTCGTATTGCCAGAATTTAAAATCAATATCACCCACCCATGCTTTTACTTCGCCGGTTCCGGGTTCCATAGCTACAAAACTACTATGCATAAACCGGTTCATATACCTGATTGAATCCATAACGCTGAGATTCATCTCTTTCTGTCCCTTGTCATAATCGAAGACAATGGTCTTGTGAGGCTTATTAAGGAAATAGGTAATCGAATCGGGTTTATCTTTGTATTTTGCTATTAACCTTGAGTATACCTGGGTCTTTTTAGCAATGTCTTCAATGAAATTGACTATGTCATGGTGGTTTTCGTCCTGCCAGGGGTTCTGACCGCGCCAATGACTGTCAAACTTCTTTTGTATGATATGCATTTGTTTATTGACCGCTTCTTCTGCATATTGTTGCATACGCGAATCAATGGTAACATAAATCTTCAATCCGTCAGAATAAATATCGTAACCGTTTTCATCCTCCCAGGCCTGCAGATATTTTTCAAGATAAGCACGGAAGTGAAGTGCTTCGCCATCATAGTTCTGTTCTTCACTGAAGTTCAGTTGAATCGGAATTAACTTCAATGAATCGCAAAACTGCCGGCTGATCACTTTCTGTTTTATCAGATTTTCAAGGACTACATTCCGTCGTTCCAGTGACCGTGTAGGATGAGCTATAGGGCTGTAGGAAGTAGTTGCTTTTAAAAGGCCTACAAGGGTAGCCGATTGTTCAAAATTCAGTTTGGCAGGAGTCGTATTGAAGAATGTCTTGGCAGCAGTATGTATACCAAAAGCATTGCTACCAAAGTCAACGGTATTGAAGTACATGGTCAAAATGTCCTTTTTGCTGTAAAACATTTCAATTTTAACGGCAGTAGTCCATTCTTTGGTTTTACTGATAATCAGTTTAACGCCCGGAATATATCCAAATAAACCTGTCGAATACTGATTCCTGGTTTTGAACAGGTTTTTCACCAGCTGTTGGGTAATCGTACTTGCACCCCGGCTTCTTCCCTTAGCCATGTCTTTTAAAGCTGCAAAAACACCCTCAAAATCTATTCCGAAATGATGATAGAAACGTACATCCTCTGTTGAAATTAAAGTCTGAATCAGTATCGGAGAGATTTCACCGTACGTGACAGGAGTTCTGTTCTCACGGAAATATTTACCAAGTACTTTTCCATCTGAAGTGTATATGATGGAAGCCGAACTTTGGTTAGGGTTATGAATACTACTTAATCCGGGAGATTTACCGAATAACCATAGGAAATTAATATCAACAAGAAACAGGATTAGCAGAAATAAGACTATGAACGTTAAAAATGCATTGATAATCTTCCGATACCAGACGAGTCCACGAAACCGTGCATACCTTGCTTTACGCCAGGCAATAAATTTCAACGTCTGGACTTTTATAAACATCCATAAAACTGGAAGTTTAGTCCGTAACTCTTTTAACAAATGCTTAATAAATTCCCCACTGACAATTTTTTGCCCCGCTTTTTTATTCGACATAGTATATTCCTGAATTTTGTTACAAAGTTACTGTAAAAAGATTGAATTTCACATCAGAGTTGTTCTACGTTAAGAATCTTTTTTGATTTTCGGGAGTTGGTGTATAGCAAGTAGCACGTTTGCCAAAATAACTGTTCCTTTTTCTTGCTATAAACCGATAGATGCCATCACGTATCAGGTTGGGAATCAATTTAAATACCGAAAAGATTTTCCATATTCCTCCCATATCTATCAGAATTTCCAGTACGGCTGTTGACTCCCTGAAATATTGACTTTCTTTTAAATAGACTACCGATTCAGGCATTTTATTGCTGATACCTCCAGAATGCAACATACTTTGACCAATTGCCGATTGGATAGAAGCAAATCTGAACTTACTTTTTTTGTCATGACGTATCAAAAACTGAACCCAGCCACAACACAAATTACAGATCCCATCAAACAGAATTACCGGCGTTTCAGTCATAAACAATTTATTAGACAGTAAAACGTATAAACTAACCGGTTTGTTTTCTTAAAAGGAATAAGCACACAAATACGTCACCACATTAGCACACAAATACGTAACCACAACATAAGAGGACACAATAGAAAAAGCACAATGGTTATTAACGATTTTTAGATAAATACAAAATAAATAATACGAATTCAAAATCAAAATACCTAAGTAATTGGAACAATTAAATGTCACATTTTAAATTCAAAAGAATAGAACGCGGATAAACGCAGATATAGCGGATTAAACCCCGATAGCTATCGGGAGGATTTATATTTCAATAAATTGAAATGATTATAAGATCTATGTCTTTATCATTCATACTTGTATGAATAAAATCCTCCCGATAGCCATCGGGATTAATATCCGTTATATGATATTAATCAGATTCAATCCGCTGAATTAGTGAAAATCCGCGTTCTATTCTTTAACAAATAGGACATTATATTCTTTCTATTACTTAGGGTCTGCTGAATAACTCCAGAGGAGTTACCTGTGCATATGGCACATTCCGACTTGTCGGAACCCTCGAATTTATTCGGGGGATGAAGTTACTTGTAGTAGCTGAACTCCAGAGGAGTTTCCCATTGATTATAAGGATTTTTAATATCATTGGGGAATTCCTCTGGAGTTCTGTTTATAGTTATTTTGCTTAACCCCCAGATTTATCTGGGGGTTATTCATAGGAAATCCTTACAGGATTTTTATTCTCCAAATAAATTGAGTGCATAAGTTTTAAACAAAAAACAAAGTAAACCTTGTACCAAACAATAAAAAATACTTTGTAATTGTATATTAATCTGAAATATAACTATTTTTCAGCAGGCCCTACTTAGCCACAAAATTCACAACAGTTTATATAAAAGTTTTCTATTACAATATGCACATTTCGTTATGAATTATTCCTTTTGTTTTGCGTCCTTTTATGGTTTCATATTTGTATTTCTCTTGTGTGCTTCTTTTGTGTAGTATGTGTCTTTTGTGGTTATATCTTTGTATTTCTAATGTGTTCTTTTGTTACTTTTGTGGTTAGATATTTTTTATTCTTCTTGTGCTCAATTGTAACCCTGCATTTCCCCATTAAAAACAAAAAAGCACGATCTACATTGTAAACCATGCTTTTATAGCTATCTGAAGAGGATGATTTATAACCCGAATTCAGTTTTAATCTCAGCAACTTTATCTGTTTTTTCCCAGGTAAAGAGTTCGACAGTTTGTGTGAGCACATTGTTATTACCATCCTTAAAACTCTTTGTTTTAACTTCAGGTTGACGTCCCATATGACCATACGAAGCTGTTTCTTTATAGATCGGATTCCGGAGTTTCAACCGTTCTTCAATTGCTTTTGGGCGCATATCGAACAACTTTTCAATTTTAGTGGCAATTTCACTGTCGCTGAGTTTTACCTGTGCAGTACCGTATGTATTTACATACAGGTTCATTGGTTTCGCTACACCAATGGCATAGGCTACCTGTACCAGTACTTCATTGGCCAACCCTGCCGCAACTATATTCTTCGCGATATGACGGGCTGCATAAGCTGCCGAACGATCCACTTTTGAAGGATCCTTACCCGAGAAAGCACCACCACCGTGAGCACCTTTACCACCATACGTATCGACAATAATCTTACGACCTGTCAATCCCGTATCACCGTGAGGTCCTCCGATAACGAATTTCCCGGTTGGATTGACATGTAAAATATAATCATCTTTGATCAGTTGGGCGAATTGCTCATCCAGCGCTTTTACACGAGGAATCAGAATAGTCCTGACATCTTCTTTGATGATGGCCAGCATTTCCTGGTCATCTTTTGCTGTCGGTTTGGCATTATGAGCCGGATGAACCATATCATCATGCTGAGTCGAAACGACAATGGTATGAACTTTTACAGGTTGGTTGTTGTCATCATATTCAATGGTAACCTGTGATTTTGAATCCGGACGCAAGTAAGTCATCTGGACGCCTTCCTTACGGATATTTGCCAGTTCCTTCACCAATGCATGAGATAAATCAAGCGCAACGGGCATCAGGTTTTTTGTTTCGTTACATGCGTAACCGAACATCATTCCCTGGTCACCTGCACCTTGTTCCATAGGTTCTGCACGTTCAACACCCTGATTGATATCAGCCGATTGTTCGTGTATGGAAGAAAAAATACCACAAGCATCACCACTAAACATGTATTCGCCTTTAGTGTAGCCTATTTCGTTAATTACTTCACGGGTTACCGACTGAACATCAACATAAGCCGACGTTTTTACTTCACCTGCCAAAACTACCTGACCTGTGGTTACCAATGTTTCGCAAGCCACTTTTGAGTTTGCATCCTGAGCCAGAAAATTATCCAGCAAGGCATCTGAAATCTGATCGGCAACTTTGTCTGGATGACCTTCCGATACCGATTCGGATGAAAATAAATATCCCATAATTTTTTGATTTACAATTTTACAATTTGCAATATCCCATTACTTTAATAAGTATGTTGAAACTGTGAATGTAAAATTAGTTTACATTTTATAAATTAATTGTTGAATGTAAATACGTGAAGGGAATAATTGGTGGACTTAGTAAGATGCAGAAAATTGGTTGCGATTTAGCATTTTTTTCTGTGGTTGCAAGCAGTCCAAATCTCTCCACATTTAATACATGGCAAAAGTACTCAAACTATTTTAATTGGCAAAATGATTTAATTGTAATTCTACATTATCAGATTTAAAGATTAACCACATAGACACAATAGGTCACAATAGAAAAACACAAAAAGACTGAACTTTATAGTTATTTGCAATTTATTCATTTAATAAATAATCTGTGTAAATCTGTTTAATCAGTGGACAATCTTTTCTTAATTCGTATAATTCGCTTTAATTCGTTCAATTAGTATCAACAATCAGTGTACAATCTTCTTTCACATTTCCTGTGTCACTTTCCGTACCCCTGTTTTTAAGTACGCTTTCATAGGGTTCCAGTAAAATTGTTTCCACCCGCTTTTCAGATCCTCCACCTTATGCTCCGGAACTCCATGTTGTGTAAAAGTAAGTAGGGTCTTATCGCCTTCGGGTTTAAAATGAAAGGTGCATATAGAATAATGATCTTTTGGCCAGCCTTCTTCCATAAAATACCACGCCTGCACTATTTTTTCACCCTCTATCAATTCAATATTATATCCACGGGCATAACCGTCAAAGACATCGAATTTACCTTTTACTTTTTTACTCATACGTACGTTTGTACCTGTAAAAGCCGCATGTTTTTTTTGATCCATAATCAGATCATATACTTTCAGGGCAGGAGCATCAAATGTTATCGTCTGTTTAATTGATTTAGTTACCATACAGATTAAATTGAAAATTGATTTACAACTCTTTGATCAAAAACAATTTGAATGTACAAACAATCCCACAACCGATTAGTTTACCAAATAAAGATAGTTTTAAAGAAATAATGCATTTTTAAAACCGAATTAAGTGCATTACTTTTAATCACTCAATACCTTATTCATTTACGATTTTCAATTTGACTAACGCCCGTTATTATATCACTCAATCACTCAATCACCTATTCAACCAATCAACCAATCACCCAATTAACTAATCAACTAATTAACCAATCAACTAATTAACCAATCAACTATTTTCCGACCAATGAATTGAAAAACTTTTTCATATCATTCCATGAATTCACATCGGCAGCTTTATTGTATTCGATATTCATATTGAACTTTTTACCGGTTTCTGTAGAGGCAGGATTACTATATGCATGCTTTGCTCCCGGATAAGATATAAAAGTATAAGTAGCCCCGATGGAATCCAACTGATGTTTAAAAAGCATTTGATCGGCTTCCGGTGCAAAATTATCACTTCCGCCCTGGCAGACAAGAATTTTTGCTTTTAATAAATCCTTATCCGGCGTTACACCTTTCAGACCGCCATGGAAACTCACCACTCCTTTTATGTCCCCGCCCAGTTTGGCATAATTCAACACCACCGATCCGCCGAAACAATACCCGATAGCAAAGATATTCGCAGGATCGGTTTGTTTGTTTTCTTTAATTTTAGCGAGCGCAGCATCCATAATTGCTTTTGAAAGTTGGGGGTTGCTGTAAAAAGGTACTGTAAGAGCCATTGCTTCTTTCGGATTCGTTGCTATGTTGCCGTCACCAAACATATCAACTGCCAGGGCCACATAGCCAAGTTCCGCCAGTTGCCTTACCCTCATTTTGGGGTAATCGGTCAGTCCCCACCACTCGTGAACCACCAGTACGGCAGGACGTATGCCTTTCTGGTTTTCGTTATAGGCCAGAAACCCTTTATAAACCGTATTGCCCACCGTATACGTTACAACTTCTTCTTTAATATTTGAATTCGTGGCTTTTTCAGCAAAACCTGCACTAATTGGAGCCATAAGCAAAATGATTAAAATGAGAATATAATTCTTTGTTTTCATAAAGTTGAGTGTTTAAAATTGATACTACATAAATTGTTATCTTAACAAAAACATGAATGAAAAGTTCAAAATAGTCGGTAGTCGGTAGTTGGTAGTCAGTAGTTGGTAGCTGGTTGACGGTAGTTTGTAGTACCGACTACCGACTACCGACTACTTACTTCTTACCTCTTACTCCTTGTTTCAACCAGATGTCGCCCTCCCACTTGTTGATCAACCCGTAAATAATTTAATATCAAAAGTGGGAGTGCGA
>Ga0302288_1002202_pt1 | contig 11658 bp, 12 predicted proteins | sample III_Fen_N1_1_FD_194549 | JGI IMG/M metagenome (GOLD analysis project Ga0302288, IMG submission 194549) | Peat permafrost microbial communities from Stordalen Mire near Abisko, Sweden - III_Fen_N1_1 | ecosystem: Environmental > Terrestrial > Soil > Wetlands > Permafrost | place: Sweden: Abisko...
AGTCGTATTCCGCTTATTGCAAAAGCAAAAGTACCCAGATATTCGATGATACTTATAAAATTCATGCCATTGAGGATTTGAACCGTAAAATTACAAAAAAAGATGAAGCGTATCAAAAGAATCTGATACGCTTCATCAAAATTATATTTGTTTGTTTACTTCTTTACAGGCGCTGCTGCAGGAGCAGTATTTTTTTGTGGAGCTTGTTGCTCTCCAAAGTTTGGTTTTGCAACGTTTGGATCTACCTGATTCTGATGTTGAACTTGTTCTTTATTTATTTCAGATTCAGCAGAAACGTTCTTTGCTTCGTGTTTACTGATACCAACTGCAATTACAGATAAAACAACAACTCCAATTACCAATCCCCAAGTCATTTTTTCAACAAAGTCAGTTGTTTTACGAACTCCCATTATTTGGTTTGATGATGAAAAACCGGCAGATAATCCACCACCTTTTGAGTTTTGAACTAAAACAAAAAGAGTCAACAATACAGAAAGAATTACGATAAAAATGGTGATGACTAAATACATAATATAGTTTTATTTTTTTGAGTTTGAAACTACTTTTTCTAAAAATCGAATTTGGTCTGCAAAGTAAGCACTTTTTTTCGGATTATTCAAATTTAATGACCTCAATATTTCTATAGCCTCGGTGTATTTCTTTTCAATAATTAGTTTTTTTGCATTATTTTCTGAAATTTCTATCTCTTCTTCTTTGGGTTGCCCAATTTCAGGTTTCAATTCAGCTTTGGATTCAGGAACCTTTTCCACAATAGGTTGATCAAATATTTCTGTTTTTAAAACGGTTGGTTTAGCTACCATTGCTCGAGCCTCCTTAAGCTTCTCGGCCATATTCTTCAACGTTTGCTTTGTATCACCTCCAGCTGACTCTATGACATTTATCATATCAAAATAATTCCCGGACGTCTTACTTTCCCGCTCAAACTGAGTCGCTTCGTTCGTAGCTATTTTCTCAGGGAAAATGTAATTATACAACCACCTCCGATCTGCAGAAAATACAGAAGTCTCATTCAAGAAAGCCGAACTATGAATACTGCCTGATTCTTTATATGCTTTAGCCAAAAACATGCGCGGAGATACAAAATAAGGGTATCTTTCAACCAATTCCTTTAAATCTGGAATTTGTTCGAAACTGACTGCCTGAGGCTGCCTTACAAGCGTTATGAAATCAGCGTAAGTCATAGTTGAGTTCTATTCTTCTACCATTTAGCTACGGTATCGTTGTAAATATTATCCACAATTTCTGCAATCATTACTTTTAGCAGTTCATCTTGCACGGTAGTCAACATTTTACTGCTATCAAAAGTCCTGAAAGCAGTATATGTTCGGTCAAAATCATCTTGTGGCGTCTTATTGTTTGAAAATCTTACTTTTATTGTTACAGTCAATTTCGTTTGCGAAGAATACGAGTCAGCACCAATAGCCATTGGTGTAAGCTGATATCCAACTATTTCGCCCTCAAGATTTAAATCACCAGCCTTTTTCAATAGCTGCAAGCGAGTTTGTTTGATATACACATCTTTAAGAGCTTCTGAAAATTGTTGCGAGAAAGGCGGATATACAAGTTCAGCTTTATTTGGAAAATCTGCAATTGAAATTGTTTTCGTTTTGGTGTAATCAAGGATAGATCCATTAAATTTAAAGGATATTTTGCATGAAGATAGCAAAAAAGAAGATAAACAAATTATCAGAATAAGTTTAAGTCTAAAGGAGAGTATTTTCATAGTTGTCAATGTAAGTATCTTTTATTCAATACCATATTCTTTAATTTTTCGATAAAGCGTACGTTCAGATATTTTTAATTCTTTTGCTGCTAATTTTCTTTTGCCACGGAATTTTTCCAATGAGTCTTTAATCATTTGCTTTTCCATATCCGAAAGCGAAGTCGGTTTTGAAGTTGATTCAAGCACGTGATATTCATCAGCATCCTGATATTCTTCAATATCATCCACATTTGCAGCAAACTGGTGGTTATCGCGATTCCCTTTTTCCGATTTTATTTCAACTCCTGCGGCAGGCTGTGAATATAAATCGTCATCTTGTTTCAGATAAGATGATTTAAAAAGCAAATCAGCAGCTTGAATATCAGCAGGCTGATTCTGAATTATATCATGAACTAACTTTTTAAGGTCATTCATATCTTTCTTCATATCAAATAACACTTGGTACAAGATTTCGCGCTCGCTATTAAATATTTTCCTATCTCCACCCGATGAAGAAAGTAGTGCCGGCAGTCGTTCAATTTCATCCTTGGGTAAATAATTGCGAAGTATTTGAGCTGATATGTCACGTTGCTGTTCAATGACCGATATCTGCTCTGTTATATTTTTCAGCTGACGAACATTCCCATTCCAATAGAAATTACTAAGCAGCTGCTTAGCATCCTCGGTAAGTTTCAAGGGTGGCATACGATATTTTTCTGCAAAATCCGAGGCAAATTTTCTAAAAAGCAATACGATATCTTCCTTTCTCTCTCTCAATGCCGGAACGGCGATTGGTACGGTATTTAGTCGATAAAACAAATCTTCCCTGAATTTGCCATCACGAGTGGCCTGTGCCATATTGAGGTTTGTTGCGGCAACAACCCTAACATTGGTTTTTTGAGTTTTAGAAGAACCAACCTTTATAAATTCACCTGCTTCAAGCACGCGCAAAAGTCTTACTTGAGTAGAAAGAGGTAATTCACCAACCTCATCAAGAAAAATAGTACCACCATCAGCTACTTCAAAATATCCCTTCCTATCGGCTGTGGCACCTGTAAAGGAACCTTTTTCATGCCCGAAAAGCTCTGAATCAATAGTACCTTCGGGAATTGCGCCACAATTCACGGCAATATAAGGACCATGTTTCCGGTGACTATAGAAATGAATAATCTGAGGAAAATTCTCTTTTCCCACACCACTTTCACCAGTTATGAGAACGGATAAATCTGTGGGTGCTACTTGTACTGCAATATCTATGGCTCTATTTAGTAATTCGGATGTTCCGATAATTCCAAATCTTTGCTTTACAGCTTGTATTTCTGATGGTTGCATATAGTAAAATTAAACAGACTGCAAATATGACATATTAAGACCTGACAAAATTACAAAATAATTATAGATTTTGTATATTAATAATTCAAAAATCCATTTGAAAATTATACTGAATCCGTATATAACAAAAAAGCTGATTCGGGTTGATCCGAATCAGCTTTCTCAATATTCTGGAAAATTTATTTTTTAGGTTTCTTTTTCATATTCTCAATCAATTCAAGAATTTTTACCGCAACACTGTCCTTAGCATCAATTGATATAATTTTATTACAATATAGTTTTGCTTTTGCCAAGTCGTTATTTGAATAATAATATGCGGCAATATACCTTAGTGATTCAATAATTATTGGCTTATATCTTACATCACCAATACTGAATGGATCATATTTGACATTTCCTTTCGTTTCAACAATACCTAACGTCTGTTCATATAGGTTTTTAGCTACTTCCGATTTATATTCTAAATCTAAGCCAAAATTAGCTTTGGCACGATAATAACTTGGACGATAGTCCGTAGGATCCTTTAAAACTATTGATGAAAAAATACTATCAGCCATTAAAAAATTAGCTTTCTTTACATCAGCAGGAATCGTTTCCAATTGTCCATAACTATAATACTTTTTCCCATAAGCTATTAACATGTCAGTAGTCACTTTACTACTAGTAAGAACTTTCAAATACTCCTTATAGGCTGCAATAGAATTAGGATAATCTCCTTTAGTTTCATACAAATCAGATATTTCTTTAAAAATTGCGACTTGTGAAGAATCAACTTTGTATGCTTTCTTATAAAGTTCAATTGCCAAATCATATTGTTTTTTTGCACTCAATGCCGTGGCATAATTCGCAAAATCGTAATAAGCTAAGATTGGTTTTTCAGATTTATTAAAAAGCATATCTCCATATTTTAAAGCATCATCATACTTTTCTAACGACACAGAACTAAAGAGTGCAATTCTCGCAAGAACAGGATTACGCGGAGCTTTCTGTAAACCTAAAAGTGAAACCTCAAGCGCTTTTGGATTATCTTTACTTTGTAAAACTGAATAAGCATAATTCACAAAATCTCCAATTTCTGTATTTCCTGATTTTAAATAATTATCATATGCCCTAGCTGCTTCCACATATTTATTAATTCCATAGTATGTATCACCCAATTCTCTTTCTGCCAATAAGAAAGAAGGCTCCTTAGATTTAAGCTCATTAAGTTTTTCTATAGCCAAAGTGGGATTAACAATTTTATAGGCTCTTGCATATTTAATATAAGCTTCTTTACAATTAGGATCATAAAGTATGGCTAATTCATAATTACTACATGCTTCTCCAATATTTTTCTTAGCGAATAAGATATCACCAGCCAAAACAGCTACTCCTGAATATTTTGATTTAATTTCTCTTGCCTTTTCTAAATAAGTATTGGCATCATCAAACAAATTATTATAAAGATATGCGCGGCTAACTTTTATATAGAAGTCAATATTCTTTTTATTAAATGGTAATCTGGCAAAATTTTGGAATTCAGTTGCTGCCTCCTTTGGATTACTTTTAATTTTAAGCATTGTCAATCCAATTGGATTAAAATTATTGGGCTTTCTAGATCGAAGTCCCATTTTAAAATAAAATGCCGCAGAATCAAGTTTATTTTCTTCAAAAAAGATATTTCCCAAATAGAAACTAGTTTCGGATAAAGTAAGAGTATCTGTAGCATTTTCCTTTATCAAAAGTGGTTTTGCAACCTGAGGAAAACCCGCTTTATAGTAGGCAATACCTTGCGCTGATTGAGCAACCTCTGCGGCAGATAAATTGAATGCTACGTAAGATAAAATTGCAAATAAAAAGATACGTTTCATGTAGCTGTATAATAATTAAATTTATAAATTTCAATCTTTAATGTGTGCAACTCTCACTGTTTGAGTTGCTGGAAGTAGACCGGATTTCAAAATAATTTTTTGGCCTCTATCTGAGGTTATAAATATCGAAAATCCAGTTTGTAGAGACCCAGCTGGGTCATTAACAATAATGTAAACAGAACGAGTTAATGGATAATATCCATAAAACAAATATGCCTGAAAAGGTTTATAACTATTTTGGCGAGTAGCCTCGGGTTCAGCTGAAACCGACATAACTCTAACATCGTTTTTGAACGAAAGATTGGTTGTATCTTTTCTATTACCCAACCAATTTACCCCAATAATACCAATAGCATTGGGCGTTTTAGAAACGTAATCAATTACTTCCAAATTGTTATTCTGTGCATAAAGCTTTTGAGATAATTTTTTTCCTTTGCTAATTGAGTCAATGGCATAGCGCACTGTACTGGAATTTTTATTATCAAAAACAACTTGAAAATTTCCTAATTTAGAATTAGGAAAAATTTCCTTCCAATTCGTTACTTCCCCAGTAATTATCTTTCTAATATTCTCAACTGAGATAAGCGAATCAGCATTTTTCTTATTAACAATCAATGCAACACCATCGGTTGCTATTTTGTATGAACGTGCATTAAATTGTTTTGTCTTCAAAAATTCATCTTCTTTTGTAGATAATGCACGAGTCGTAATCGCAACTCGTACACTATCTTTCAACAAAAGATTTATAGCATTTACCTCGCTAGTAAAAACAGGTATTATGCTTGCTTTGGGTGTTAATGCTTCAAATACATCTATCTCTTCTTCAAGTATTGGCTTAAAATTTTCGTCTATAGCTACCGAAATTACTCCGGAAGTATAAGTATTGGTATCAGCCGGCTTATCTTTTCCCTTGTTCTGACAAGAGAAAAAAAATAAAACAAGTGAAGCAAATAAATATTTGAATTTCATTATCAATTAAATTCTAATTTATAAGAAATAGGCAAAACATACCAAACTGATACATTTACGCCGTTTTGTTTCCCCGGAATAAATCGAGGCAATGATTTTACTACTCTTATAGCCTCATTATCAGCAGATGGGGTTAATGATCGAATTACTTCTACATTATCGACCACCCCTGATTTTGAAACAACGAAACGAACTACGACTTTTCCTTGTACATTGTTTGCCAAATCCTTTGCCGGATATACCAAATTTTTTGATATAAACTTCAATAATTCATTCTCTCCTCCAGGAAATTGTGCCATTTGCTCAATAGATGTATACACCTCTTCTTTTCCTGTCAAATCTCCGACACCTTCATCATTCCAATCTGATTTCAGAACTGTACCTTTATTAGATCCACTTTCTGTAATTGTTGAAATTATTGCATTCGAATTATTTAAAGCAGATTGATTTGGCATTTCATCTCCTTCCTTTATCTCAACCACATCATCAACAACTGTTGGTGGAATAAATCGAATAGATTTAATAAAGGGAGGGGGTGCAATAGCTATTGGTTTATCAATTTCAACTTTTTTCTCAGGCTCTTGTATTGGCTGATTGACTTGCATTAAATCAACTATGCCAAGTTTGTCCTCCTGTTGATTGGATTTTTCTAAATTTAAAAATTTAGGAACCATCAAACCAACAAATACAACAGCTACAACAATTAGCAAAGCAATTGTGTGTCTGCTCTGTGAATCACTGCGCATTTTAAATGCGCCAAACTCCTTATTTCTATTTTCAAAAATAAGTTCACGCCATTCATAGGACGTTAAATCAATCTTAGCCATATTATTTATTTTTAAAGGTTAAACAAATACATACTAAAACCGAAAAAAAGAGAAAGAGAAAAAAGAGAATGCCTGAATACGCCTATTCAGGCATTTAATAATTAATTAGTCGAGTTTCAATGTTATTGGTAAAGTGAACCACACTGCAACAGCGACTCCATTCTGTTTTCCGGGAATAAATTTCGGAAGTGTTTTTACTACCCTTATAGCTTCTTTGTCGCAGTTTGGATCAAGTGATTTTATAATTTCAACTCGATCTACTGAACCCGTCTTAGAAACTACAAATTTCAAAACTAGTTTTCCTTGAACTCCATTTTCCGACGCAATTGAAGGATACTTATAGTTATCATAAACATATTTAAGGAGTGCGGGATCACCACCGGGAAATGTAGGCATCTGTTCTACTACTTCAAGAGGTTTTTCTTCAGCCTCTTGCGTTACAGCTTGCTTTACATCTGCAATATCCATACCGTTTTTTTCATCATTTCCGTGTACATCAGCAACTGAAATAGCAACTTTGGTATTGTTAAGCTCATCCTGACTTTTAAGTTGTTCATCATCCTTTACCTCTTCATCTTTTTTGATTACTGGTGGAATGAACTGAATCGAACTTTTTAAAGGAGGAGGAGGTTCAACTGGGTCCACTTTCTTTGGTTCATTTTTCACTTCGGCTTTGTCCAATTTGGATAAAGTCGTAACTTCTGTAACAACCTCTCTTTGTTTGGGAGTAACCATTTTTATCAATGTAGGAAGTAGAAACAGAACAACTGCAACAACTGTCACAATAAGCATAGATCTATTATGCCTTTTATCTGATTCGCCGCGCAGTGTATATGCACCATACGCCTTATTCTTACCTTGAAAAACGAGCTCACGCCATTCATAGGAAGTTAAATCTATCTTAGCCATTTTCTTTAAATTTAAGATGTTAAACTTTATTGCCTATTTACGAGAGTAAGCACCTTTGGATCTGTAATTTTTTATCAATAACCCTTCAGCTGTTGGAGAGTATTTATCAATTACATACTTACCAATATTACAAATCTGCATTTCGTCGAGCGCGTCAATCAAATTTTTATAAGTTGATGTATCCGTTGCTTTAATAATAACTGTCGGAGTATTTTTTCCGCCCTTGATTTCAGAAACCTCTTTTTTGAATTGCGCTTCAGAAATTTTGGATTGTGCTTTTTTATCCTTTAACTCTCTGATTTTAATTACTGCTTCGCGGTTCTTATTCAACAATAAAGTACGTATTCCATCAGCACCATAAGAGCTTAACTTCAACGATTGATAATTGCCGTAATCAGGTTTTCCTTCGTAATAGAAAAGTGAATCTTTACCTGCAAGAACCAATGTAACAGCCTGAGAAGCTTTTACAGCGGGTTGATCTTGTTGATTGACTTTATCATTACTTGGCATACTGATTTCCATTGTTTGAGGTTTGCTCAACGATGTACACAACATAAAGAAGGTAATAAGCAACATATTCATGTCCACCATGGGTGTAAAGTCAATATGTACGCTTAGTTTCTTCTGCTTACTGCCGCCTTTTTTCTTCTTTCCTCCGCCTGAGTTTTCTTGTATTTCAGCCATTTTCTATCAATTATTTAGCAGTTTCTTTTTTCAATGCAGTAATCAGGTTGTAACGGTTTTCACGCAAATCTTGAAGTGAAGTCATTACGCTCTTAATTACTTTATAAGGTGTCTCCTGATCAGCTTTTATTGCAATAATCATATTAGTACCATTACTCTTACGAGCAGCTTTTACCCACGATTTAAACTGGTTATCAGTACTATCAGTTGGTATTCCGAGTGAACCAAGAATTTTATCTTGCTCCTCGGGTTTCATAGCCAAATAGGCTTTCATATTTTTAATTGGCACACCAAAAGTAGTTGAAATCCTGAATTTATTGATTTCTTCAGGTGTGAATGTCACACCATATTCTTCGCCTACTTTGGTCAAGGAATTTTCCATATCTGTCTGTTTATCCATACTCATAAATACCTTTCCTTTGGGGTCAATCAATATAGAAAGTATATTGGTTTCTGGTATTTTGATTTCAGACACTGAAGCTGGTGTTGCTACTGTTACCGGCTCTTTCTTTACAAATGTTGAAGTCAACATAAAGAAAGTAAGCAGCAATACAGTCACGTCGCTCATCGCGGTCATGTCGATACGGGTACTTTTCCTTGCTACTTTTACTTTAGACATAATTTCGCTTTGTTTTAGAGTTAATTACTTGTGTGATGCAGCAAATGTTTGTACGATAGAGAAACCTACTTCATCAATACTATAAGTAATTGTATCAATTTTGCTTGTATAATAATTATAAGCAATTACAGCCAATGCACCAGTTAAGATACCGAAAGCTGTGTTAATAAGAGCTTCTGAGATACCAGCAGACAACTTAACAGAGTCAGTACCACCACCACCAGATAAAGCGGCAAATGATTTGATCATACCTACTACAGTTCCTAACAGACCCATCAAGGTTCCCAGTGTAGTGATAGTTGCAATAATTGGAAGATTTTGACTTAACATAGGAAGCTCCAATGCTGTAGCTTCTTCAACTTCTTTTTGAATTGCAAGTACTTGTTGCTCTTTTGATAATGTTTTATCTTCTTCTACTTCAGCATATTTGATGATAGTTGAAGCCACAACATTAGCTACTGAACCTTGTTGCTTTTCGCACAATGCAGTTGCACCTTTGAGGTCATTTTTAGATAATGCAATTTTAATATCTTCTACAAATTTCACTAATTTACCTTTTCCTTGTGCCGATTTGATAGCAAAAAAGCGCTCAACACTTAACACCAAAACTGTCAATAATAAAGTTTGGATAATTGGTACAATAAGACCTCCTTTATAAATTGTACCTATCAAGTCCCCAGTAATTGGTTCGTTTGCTGAATTACCACCCTGGAAGTGAGAAGGATCACCGAAAATAAAATTGTAGATTAGTTCTGCGATTACAAAACATGCTAAAATAACAAGTCCCGAAGACTTAACACCTGTAAATTGTTTACTCTTTTTTGGTTGTGTTTGATTCTTTGCCATAACGTTTTTTATTAGTATTAATTTTGAAATTATTTGTTTTTTAAATGATTAATTCTGGATTATAGTTTTATTCTTTGACCTTTATTTTGCCTAAATTCTTAATGCTTCTAATAAAATGAGCACAAAAATAGCAACAAAATCATTAAAGTTCAATACTTTTACATATTTTAAATAGATATTTTTTTTTAGCGACTGTAAATCAAGAAGATAAATCACACATAGATTTCATTTTTGAATAAAGATAACTTAAATATAAATTTTTTACAAGCAATAAACTTAAAATCCTATCATCTTTTATATTTCAAAATTGATTGTGAAGCCTCAACAAAATACTTTATTGTTGATTAGAATTCTTATCAAAATTAGACATCATAATTTAAAAAAATCCCTTTTATATTGCTTTGATTATCAAACGCAAATTTAATTAAGAAATTACACAAACCAAAATATATTGTGTTAATATATACAGAAAATACTATTTTACTAAGCAGTTAGTAATTTACTTCAAAGTTACAACAAATTAGAATCATTAGATTTCAATATTTAATTCAGTTTTAGCGCTTTGAAATATAAGAAATAACAACAATTTAAGACTATTATTGCATTTATCAAAAAAATTGCTAGAAACTCGTTAATTTTGTAATTATTTCATATCTTTACGCACGATTTAGTTATGAAAATTGACTCATCCATTCTATTCATCTGCTCCTTTAAATTATTGACTATAATTTGGGGCTTAAGTTTAATTTGAAAATTAAAATTTTATATGAAAAGTTATTTTAAATTTAATTTGACGGGGAAAAAAGTTTTTCCTATTTGGCTTATTTTACTGGTGGTTTTTATAATCCCGTACACTTACATTCAATTTAGGATTCAGGGGTTAATAAATCTTGGTATTGAAAATCCAGAAGTTGCATCAAATGCTTCAGGATTTTTACCATTTTTATATTCCATCATGCTTTTCCTTTTATTCATTGAGTATTCTGTCATGTTCTTTATAGCTAAACTGACCATTCAAGCAATTGAATATAAGGAAAAATCACTCGAATTTAATGGGAAGTTTGGAGAGTACCTCCTGTTATTGGTTATCGGATTTGTATTGAGTATAATAACGTTGGGTATTTACACTCCATGGTTCTATGCAAAAATGAATACGTTTTTTTCAAAAAATACAAGTTATGAATCAAATAGTATTGAATTTAAAGGTAAAGGAACAGATTTATTTCTAATAATATTGGTTTCAATTGTCATTCCGCTCATTCTGTTATTTGCCTTTTTGTTATTTGTAGCTTTCACAACCGGGATGGTTAGAAATTTCATTCCAGGCCAAATTCCAAACATCTCAATTGCAATGGCTTTTGCAATTTCCATTACTTTCATTGTTATTTCTCTGCTATTCTTTCCGTTCACATATTATTTCTACAAATGGTTGGTGAATTATAAATATAAGAATTATGAAATCAAAATTGAAACTAATTTTTGGAGTTCGGTTGGTAAAATTTTCCTAGAAACCATTTTGTCTATGATTACTTTTGGAATATATTTACCTTTGGCTATACTGAAGTTATATAAATATTTCACTGACAGAACCATTGCAAAATCTAATAACAACATCAAAAAATTTGGATTTGACATTGAAATCGTCGATGATTTTTTAATTATTTGGGGGCAAATACTGTTGTGTATTGTTACTCTCGGGTTTTATTATCCCTGGGCTTATTGCAAAATATCAGAGCAATTTATCAATAAAACTTTTGTTGAGGAAAGTCAAGTATAAAGTTAAGCCGCAAAGCAAACCGCCGAAAAGGCAACGATTAAATTGCAAAAGCAGCATGAATCTGATTAAAGGCTCATGCTGCTTTTGCAATTTAAGGTAATAGGAGATATTTAGTTGTATTT
>Ga0302288_1002209_pt1 | contig 11640 bp, 11 predicted proteins | sample III_Fen_N1_1_FD_194549 | JGI IMG/M metagenome (GOLD analysis project Ga0302288, IMG submission 194549) | Peat permafrost microbial communities from Stordalen Mire near Abisko, Sweden - III_Fen_N1_1 | ecosystem: Environmental > Terrestrial > Soil > Wetlands > Permafrost | place: Sweden: Abisko...
TCGAACGGAATCACAATATTATAATCGGTGTTGTTGAAATGATGTCGTTGCAGGATGGCATCAATTAATTGCGAAGTTTCAACTAATCGGTCGGAATTATCAACCTGTACAGTGATTTGCTGGATCTCACTTGATAATATATTCTCACGTGTAAACCGTTTTAAAAATGTTGTCAAAGGAACATAGATATCGGTATTCAAATCCCGGGCAGCTAATTCACCAACTGTTTCAGTAAAGAGAGTTTTTGATTTTAAGATTCCTACTACTTCCATCCATTGATCTTCTATTTTAATAAATTTACCTATAGGGTCTTCGTTACGGAATAAAGTAGCAGCAACACCAGCACCCAATACACATACCTTTAAATTTCTTTTGTAGTGATCTTTTGTGATAAAGTTCCCTTTAGCCGTTTTGTAATTCAACATTTCCACATATTCGGGAGTAATCCCGATAATGGTGGATTTTGTTGATTTATCTGAGTATTTTGCTTCTGAACTTATCTCAGCCTGCGAAGCTGTCCGTACAACACCCGGCACAATTTCTTTCATCATAGTGGCATCCTGTATGGATAAACCCTGTGAAAATTTTGCCCTGACTTCTTCCAGCTCCTGATCGGACAGTTTCTTCTCGCGTATAATAATATTATTCACTCCTAAATCCTGATACTTGGCGATGGCTGCACGCTTTGCACCTTCACCAATGGACAGCATCGTGATGACTGAAGCCACTCCGAATATAATCCCCAACATGGTAAGGAAAGAGCGAAATTTATGATCAACTAAGCCGTGGAAAGCTAACCGGATATTTTCTTCGTACTGCATGATTTCTTCTTTTATATAAATTCACAACTAACTGTCATTCCCGGTTTTAATCTTTCATCCGATGTCAGTATTTTCACTTCTACATCAAATACTTTTTGACGTGATTTATCGTCCTTTAAGTGGCATAGTTTTCCGATAAAAATAACTTCTCCCTTAAAACTTACTTTAGGCATTGCATCTAATCTGACTACAGCTTTTTGGCCCATCCGGATTCTGATAAAATCATTTTCGCTTATCGTAGTATTCGCTTTCATCCAGGTAAGGTTAGGAACATTCCCCATATTACTCCCCTGGTAAATATCATCCCCAAGCTTTATCATCTCGCCGTTACGCCGGTTTATTCCAATTTGAAATATACCCGAAATCGGAGTCCTTATCGTGAGCTTTGGTAACATGGCATAGGCTTCTTTAATAGCGTCCTTTAATTGTTTCTCCTTAATGAGTTCAATTTTAAGTTCATTGATTGCTATTTTTTTATTTAATACAGCCAATCGTTTTGTTTTTGCCAGTGTAATTTCAGCCTGTTTAAATTCAAGTCCCTTAATCTTGCGAATCCGATCAGATTCAAACCGTGACGATTCAAGTTCTAATTTTTTAAGATCGAAGGAAGCTACTTCATTTCTTAAATTTGAATTTAATTCCTGTTGTCTGTTTTCCTGAGTCACTTTCAGCTTTTGGATGACAGCTACCTGTGTTTCCAGATCACTCTCCTTGTCAATAATAAATTTCTTTATTTCCGAAGGGTCAAGCCGTATAATTGAATCGCCCGCTTTCACTATTGAGCCATGTTTCAGAATTCCTATGATTTTCATTTGATACCAGTAATTACCAAACCGGGGCAATACAAACGAACGGGTATCAATGGCCGATAGGTCGCCTGTTTCAATAATTTTATGACCACTGTTATCTGACTCACCCTTCCCGTCTTTTTTTGTATTGAGGCTACACGAAACAACGAAAAACAAGGCATACAACAACACAAGTATGTTGAATAGATTTCTTTTTTTCATAATTGTTTATCCTTTGGGGTCTTTGGTTTTTTATCATCTTTAAAAGGATCGGTCATCGCTACTTTATCCGATTCAATTAATCCTTTTGTAATGACGATATAATCAGAATTGCTGGCACCGGTTGAGACTGCTGTTTTTTCGAACCCTTTAGATGTTTTCTTATAAACATAGTTAAAGGTGCCTTCCGAATGGATTGCATCAAGAGGAACATAAAGAGCATTTTTTATTTTTCCGATAATAATCCTGCAACTCACCGTTAAACCGGGAAGTAATTTTTTGTCCGTTTCTTTCAATTGAATTTCAACAGGGAAGACCTTTATTTTTGATTTGTCATCCTTGTTTACTGCTAAATTGGCTACGGTACTGACTTCACCTTTATATATATTGGTTGAAAAGGCATCCGGCTTAATTTCGACATTCAACCCTTTGCTGATTTTTGAAATATCGACTTCATTGATTTTTACAGTAGCTTTTAATGATGACAAATCGGGTAACTGAATCAACGGGTATCCAGCCCAGCATTGATCACCGACCTGAAATTTGTTTCCACTGCTCCAGCTTCTGTTCAGAATAGCAATGCCGGGTGAAGGGGATACTAAAAACAGTTTTTTCAGTGTTTCATTGGCTTCAGTAAGCCTTGCTACATCCTGATCGATGGAGAGCTTTTTCTGTTTTAATTCTTCTTTTTGAATTTTAATTCGGTTTTTAATTTGTTCATCAGCCCTGTCAAGTGCAATATTGGCTTTCTCCAGGTTTAACTGAATTTCTTTTTTCTTTATGTTTGCCTCATAACCTGCCGATTCAAACCTGATTTTTGATATTTCCTGTGAAATACGGGTGATTTCGTAGTCTGCTTTTAATTCTTCCAGATCGGATTCCTGCTGGGCCTGTAATTTTTCAAGTTCTGCCCTATTCATTCCCAGACGTGCCTCTGCTTCTACAACTCCCTTTCTCACTTCCGAAGGATCGAAAACCAACAGCGTATCTCCAGTCTTTACTTCTTTTCCATCTTTTACAATCTGAGTTATTTTCATTGTCCCGTATCTCCATGAAATGTTTGGCGATGTTACATTGGTTGAACGTGTGGCTTCAATTTCACCCTCCTCATAAATATCCAGATAAAATGTACCTCTGACAGCTTTACCCACCGGAACTTCTTTAACTTGTTGCCGGTTACAGGCACATACGAAATTTATAAACAAAAACAGCAAACCTAATTTGCAAATGATTTCTGAATGATACTTTCTCATGAATATAAATTTAAGTTTTCTTGATGTGATTTTTAGTTGATATTCTGGTGCTCTTTTTTATTGGTTTGCCAATCCATGTTTTCTTTTCAACCAATGTAGATTTTGGTTCGAGCAATGAAATCTGTTCATTTACACGGAGTCCGGAAGTAATTACTGCGCTTTTAGGGGATGTGGCTCCGCTTATCACCTGTCGCATTTCATATTTCCCGGCTTTCTTTATATAAACCACTTTCAAAGAGTCTTTTTCAAAGATGGCAATTACAGGAATCACCAGTGCATTTTTGATTTGCTTTATGATTACTTTGCAATTTGCGGACAGCCCCGGACCGGGTATGACGAGTGAACTGTCGATAGTTGCTTCTATTTCGAATGTTTTTATTTTGGAATTCTCTTTTATAGGTTGTCCGACAGGCGATTTTGAAAGTATTTTGCCCCAGGCCTTATTCTTTGGCATGGCATCGAAGGTCAATTCAACAGCATCATTGATATTGATTCGTTTATAATTTCCTTCGGAAGCAATAATCTTCACCTTCATTTTTGTTAAATCAGGAATGGTAACCACCGGCATATTATTCCATACATTATCACCTTCTTTCACTTTAGCGCCTGTATAATAGGTTGACCTGTAAATCATGCCTTTATGGGGAGCTTTTAAGACTAATCCATCCAGTTGCTCTTTAGAACTTTGGATTGAACTTGTTAACCGTTGAATTTCAAATTCTGATTTTTTGATTTCAGATTGATTAATGATAGCAAGAGATTTTAATTTCTTTTCAAGTTTGTGTTTTTCGATAGCCACCTTTTCAAGTTCAAGCTTCTTGATCCTCTGAAGGTTGGGAGTCAGGTATTTTAATTGCAATGAATCTAAATCGGCTATATCTGTTTCGGCAGCATTGTTTTTTACCTGTGCTTCCAACAGGGCATACTGAAGATCCAGGTCGGCTTTGCTTTTGTTTAAATCGGCTTTGGCAGTTTCTAAATTTACAATTGCTTCATCATATCTTTTTTTGACTTCTTTGTCCTCTATGGTGCACACCACATCATCCTGGTTTGCATACGTGCCATCTTTAATGAGATAGGTAACTATTCCATCTGCTTCCCTGGGGCAGCTGACTGAAATTGTTTGTACCGGTTCGACATATCCGTCAATTGTTAGAAAATCTTCAAAATCAGAATGCCTGACTGTGTAGGTGGGGGCTTCTTTTTTCTCATGCGATTGGCAGGAAAAAAGGAGATTCAGGATTGAAATAGTAAGAAGAAGCTTATAGTATTTCACACAGATTAGAGTTAAATTTTAACGCGATACAAATTAACGTAATATATTTGGTTTTATTATGCTTATATTAATTAAATACCCTATTTATTTATGGATATAAAATAATTGGAAATAACAATTAAGGAACCTGCCTGAAGCATTTAATAAAACTTAAAATTTGAGGGCGTATTTGAATATGGTCGTTCTCTGCATAGGATATTGGGTTTTGATTCATATAAATAGAACAATTAACTGAAAACCTCAATCACTGTTTACATTTCAAATCCTCCAGCTAAAGCAGGAGTCAATTAATGAAGAAAAAATGGGCAGTTAAAATGCCTATACCTAATCTGGACAAGTCAGAATTAAGAATAGAACGCGGAAGGGACATTCCGACTTGTCGATAATTTACACTAATTCTACTTTGCTAAATTAAAATAAAACAAATAATTAAAACCACCCCGATGGCTATCGGGGTCACAAAAGGATACAAAAGCAAAAGAAAAAATACACAAAAGCAAAATACCTGACGGTATTTTAAGAGAATAATTTAGGATGATAGTTGAAAAATATGAGTTCTGGTGTGTACTATTGGAACTTTTGTGGTTCATTATTTATTTTGGTAAAGTAGAACTAATTAAGCGGATAAATTACGGATAAGAAAATACTTCGTATTTTGATTTTAAAACCAACCATGAACTAGCTCAGATTAAAGTATATAAATATGCAATATCTTTCAAAAAAATACATGGATTTATAAGTTAAGATACTAAACTAAAAGATATTGGGTAGTAAATTGTTTTATTGCTGATAATTTTATTATTTAACACTTTATATGGATTATCAATACCCCAGATTATTTTTATTCCAACCTGAATATACTGCTTGAATTTATGTAATAACGATAAACTATCCAACCTTTTCAGTCAAATACTTTAGAGGTTGGATAGTTGGCAACGAATCAAAAAAAATTAATCCCAAAAACTAAGCTTACTTAATGTGTCTTTTTCAACTTTAATATCGAGTAATTGTTTCGCATTCAGTTTTAGGTCGGCATGGTTTAAAAGTTTAGCCTGTAAACGGTATAAACTGGAATTAAAACCGACCTCGGCATTGTTTAACCTGACAGTCAGCCTATTTATATTCAGATTATTTATTTCAATATATGCACTGTCGGAAGCAAATACTCCCAGATTGATATTCTTAAAATTTAGATTTTTGGCTTTTGAGTAATCATTGGAACAAATGATTCTTCCACCTGTCATTTTAATTGTCAACGAATCGGGTTCAAAATTGGAAATACCCATCCAGAAAACATTATGTCCAATGATTGACCTGATATTTTTACAACCAGCAAACAATCTCAGACCCTTATAAACGTACAAGGTGTCGTGGCTAACTGTATATAATTTTGCGGGCGTTTTTTTCTCCTTTATGTATTCCACCGTTATTTTGTTGCTGTTGGAATAATCAAGATGAAGATCCGCACCTACTTCAGCCACTACTACGTTGAACGAGGGAATAACATATTCTTTTTTGGTAATGGAATTGTCTGTTTTCTTTTTATGTTGCTTCGCATCAATGTACATAATTAACATGCCTCCAACAATAAAAATACAGAATGCTATGATGATAATTCTACTTGCTTTCATGGTTTTTCGTTCTCTTTAATAACTGTTATTAATTCGTTTAAATCATCCCCTGTCAGTTTTAAGGCTTTCACTTTTTGAATAAATTCAGGCAATTCATTTTTAAAAAATGTTTCCCTTTCTGTTTTCCGGATAAGCGACAGAGCATTATCCGAAACGAAGAATCCAATACCGCGTTTGTTTACAATTATACCTTCCACTTCCAACAGGGAATAAGTCCGTAACAAGGTATTCCGGTTCACTTCAAAATCAGCGGCCAGGTCGCGTACCGAAGGCACACGTTCACCCGGAATCAGGATACCTTCCAGTATCTGATGACAAAGGTTCTCCGCAATCTGCTGAAATATTCCTTTTGTCGATTTGAAATCTATACTCATACTTGTTTTTCTTTAAGTTTAAAATACCCCAGGGGAAGGAAAAACAGCCAGGATAACAAGGAAATACTGTATCCGTATATCTCGTTGTTCGTAAGGTTTGGAGCGAGGTCATAGTTTTCAACATTTACCCTGAATCCAATTGTTTCAGGATAAAATAAGTGAGAAAACAAAACCATAACACACATTAACAGTGCATAAAAAGCAACCAATGAAATAATAGTTTTTACCAATGCAAACCGTTTAAAGAATATCCTGATGGAGAATAAATACATTCCGATAGAAAATATTCCAAAGATGAAGGCAAGCTTACTCAGCAGATCGTTTTTAACGATAAGCAGACCAGAAAAATGAAAACTCTCTATACGGTGTGCATCTATATGGCCCTGAGATATTCTGAGTGCCGAAAAACGGGCTAAATGGGCGTCCAACCAAAATACAACCAGATATAGGATGCCTGCACCAATTACCCGGATCAGGAACTGCACTGTCATTCGCTCAAAAGCAGATGCAGGGAGCATTAAGTAATTACTCGTTTTGATCTTATTTTCCAATTCGGGAAATGCCATGCCAACGACAGCTCCCAGGCCTAATAAACCCGTAAAAAATGCAGTGTTGTAATTGTTAGCTATAAAATTGGCATAGATATTTTCAACCGTCGGCATCTGCCAGAAAAGAATCAGGTAGCCCACAATAAATGCCCCCAATACCGTGAACAGATACTTTTTATAATTAATCAGGATGTCATTGCGCAAAAGCAGGTAAAACCTGTTGAAACTAAAAAACGTGTTTGATTTCATATTTATCTGAGTTAAATAGTTTTATTGATAATCGCATTAAATAAAAGTTCCATGTCAATGCCTGATTCTTTTCCGTTGGTCACAGGGCTAATGATTTTGTATCCGGAAGTGCATTGTTCATGGTAGAGCGCTTTTTCTGCTTCTGCCAGGCTTGGGACGGTATCGAAATATAACTTCTGACTGATTGCTTCGGTATCTTCCTGATAAATAATTGTTCCGTTGTCAATCACTACCACTTTGTCGATCACGGTATCGATATCCTTTACCTGATGAGTGGAAATAATCACTAATTGTTCGTCAGAAACAGAACCCACCAGTATTTTCCGAAACTGACTTTTTGACGGTATGTCGAGTCCGTTGGTAGGTTCGTCCAATACAAGTACTTTGCAGTTGCTGGCAAGGGCGAATGCTATCAGGAATTTTTTGCGTTGACCGTGTGAAAGCTTGTTCAGACTTGAACACCCGTCAAGTTCGAATTCATCGAAAATACTGTTTAGTTTTTGGTGATCGAAAGAGGGGTAGAGCGGACTGAATGCGTTGACATAGCAGTCGATGCTTACATGTGGAAAAGAAAATTCTTCGGGGACCAGGTAAATGTCTGCCAGAAAATTCGGATTACGCTTAGACGGGTTGAAACCGTTTACAGTCATTTCGCCCTGATTGGGTTGGATTAACCCTGAGATCAGGCTTAATAAGGTGGATTTACCTGCACCGTTCTTACCGAGCAGTCCAATGATACGACCGCTTTCTAAATTCAGTGAAAAATCAGCGAACAGAGGCGCCTTCTTTTTGTAATAAAATGAGAGTTGATTGATTTTAATCATGGCATGTAAGATTAGTGATCTATGTAACTATGCCACAAAGTAACATATATTATTTTTATTGACAAAATAAATTGTTATTTATTTGAGATGCATTTTTAAATAAATTTATTGAGTCCTGAAAAAGAACTATATAACCGGTTAAAAAAAACAGAAGGTCAGGCAATCTGAATTGCCTGACCTTCTGTTTAATCTTCTATCTTTGAAAAATGAAGAGGTTTATTTTACTTCTACGCCATTTGTTACAGGTACTTTCGGTTGGATCAGTACCAGTTTTCCGTCAGCATCTTCAGCCGAAAGAATCATTCCTTCGCTCATTACTCCACGAAGTTTACGAGGCTCAAAGTTAGCGATAAAGCAGATTTGTGTGCCGATAAGCTCTTCGGGGTTCGGGTAATGTTGTGCAATGCCCGAAAGGATAGTGCGCTCCTCCATTCCGTCAGCAATGCGGAACTGCAACAGTTTGTCGGCTTTTGGGACCTTTTTACAATCAAGTACTGTGCCAACACGAATATCCATTTTCATAAAATCGTCGAAAGCTACGTTTTCTTTCACTGCAGCCGGTTTGTAGTTGGCAGTTTCATTCGCAATTTTAGTATCCTGAAGTTTCTGAACCTGGGCCTGCATGGCTTCGTCTTCAATTTTCTCGAAGAGTAATTCGGGCGTTTCGAGTTGTGAACCTGCCTGAAGTAAATCAATTTTACCAAGATCCTGCCAGCTGAATGATTTCATGCCCAGCATAGTGCGCAGCTTTTTAGAGGTAAATGGCAGAAAAGGTTCAAAGGCAATAGCAAGGTTGGCAGCAATCTGTAAGCTGAGATGCATAATCGTTGCCACGCGGTTCATATCAATTTTAGCCACCTTCCAGGGCTCTGTATCTGCCAGGTATTTATTTCCAATGCGTGCAAGGGTCATGGCTTCTTTCTGAGCATCGCGGAAGCGGAAATTATTCAGCAGTTTCTCCACGTTGGCTTTGACATTCACAAACTCTTCGAGGGTTTGTTTATCATAATCGGTCAATACGCCCAATGAAGGTACTTTCCCATCATAATACTTTTGGGTAAGAACCATGGCGCGGTTGATAAAATTACCGAAGATAGCCACCAATTCGTTGTTATTGCGTGCCTGAAAATCATTCCAGGTAAAATCATTGTCTTTTGTTTCGGGAGCGTTGGCTGTCAATACATAACGCAGGACGTCCTGTTTCCCGGGAAAATCTACCAGGTATTCGTGTAGCCATACCGCCCAGTTCCTTGAAGTGGAAATCTTTTCCCCTTCCAGATTAAGGAATTCGTTAGCAGGTACATTATCGGGTAAAATATACGAACCTTCGGCTTTCAATATCGCCGGGAATATAATGCAGTGAAACACGATATTATCTTTCCCTATAAAATGAATCAGACGGGTATCTTCATCCTTCCACCATTTCTCCCATGGACCGTATTTCTCAGGTTGACTATCACAAAGCTCCTTCGTGTTGGAAATATAACCAATAGGTGCATCAAACCAGACATATAGTACTTTTCCTTCGGCACCGGGAACAGGGACAGGAATTCCCCAGTCCAGGTCACGGCTTACAGCGCGTGGTTGCAGGCCCATATCGAGCCAGCTTTTGCATTGACCGTAGACATTCGTTTTCCATTCTTTATGGTCTTCGATTATCCATTTGCGTAGCCATGCTTCGTCTTTGTCAAGGGGCAAATACCAGTGCTTTGTTTCACGCATTACAGGTATATTTCCACTGATAGCCGATTTAGGATTGATTAAATCGGTTGCGTTGAGTGAAGTTCCGCATGCTTCGCACTGGTCACCATAGGCGTTCTCATTTCCACAATGCGGACATTTTCCGGTGATATAGCGGTCCGCCAGGAATTGTTGCGCCTGTTCGTCGTAATATTGTTCGTTGGTTTTTTCAATAAAACCACCTTTGTCATTTATCGTTTTGAAGATTTCAGAAGCCAGTTCCCGATGGGTTGCAGAGGTGGTACGCGAATAGATATCGAATGTAATACCAAATTCTTCGAATGATTCTTTAATAATGGTATGATACCTGTCAACGATATCCTGGGGTGAAACACCTTCTTTTTTAGCTTTAATGGTAATGGGCACACCGTGTTCGTCGGAACCGCCGATAAAGAGTACTTCTTCGCCTTTCAGACGGAGGTAGCGTACATAAATATCTGCAGGAACATAGACTCCGGCCAGGTGACCGATATGAACCGGTCCATTGGCATAGGGTAAAGCGGAGGTAACGGTTGTACGTTTAAATTGCTTCATATCTTATAATTAATAATTTCTTTTTGGGAGTGCAAAGATACGGACAATTAATTAAATTTGGAGTAATTTTGCGGATACAAGGCAGAATTAATTGTGTAAAAAATTACAAACACGAAAAATAAATTTTCATTTTTGTGATTTTTAATGATCTTATGTTACTAATTGAGTATAATATTAATTCGTAAAAAAATTGGTTAAACAACAGGACAAATGGTAAAAGATTTAATAACTGAACAATTCCTAAAGATATTTGAAGAGAATTTAGGAATTGTTCTGAAAATTTCGAAAGCATTCACTTCCTCTCAGTATGACAGGGAAGATTTAACCAATGATATAACCCTTGAGCTATGGAAATCGTTTAAAAATTTCAAAGGAGATGCTAAAGTCTCAACATGGATGTATAAAGTGGCTTTGAATACTGCCATGAACTACAGCCGTAAAAATAAAAAAAGATCCTTTTTTTCATTTTTGGATGATTACAAAAAAGAGGATGTCTCTAAATGGCTGGTAGAACCGGAATATGATAATTCAACTGAAACTGAAATTTTATATCAATGTATTGACGAATTGAATGAGATCAATAAGGCTTTGATTTTACTTTATTTAGACGGTAAATCACACGAAGAAATATCCGAAATAACCGGAATATCGAAAACCAATGTAGGAACCCGTATTGGACGAATTAAAGATCAAATTAAAAATTTAGTAACTTCTAAAATTTAAGAATCATGGATATCAATATATTACAGGAAATGTGGACTGATTATGATAAGAAATTGTCGGAAAACACCCGGATAAATAAGGAAATACTAAAACAAATATTGATTTCGAAACCTGAAAAGAGATTCAGTAAATTAGTTTTTAAAGCCGGACTTGAAGTAGTAGGCAGCCTGGTTTTTCTCATTTATTTTTTTATAAGATATGTTTCATTCCAACCTACTGTAACTTTCTTTTGTGGGATGGCAGTTTTTACAATTACAATGGGTATTCCATTAGCTGGATTTATTCGATATTTTTTTATGTTATACCGAATGAGTTTTACAGATTCAGTGTTGGAACTCAGGAGGAAAATGAATGAATCTAAGAAGTTTAGAGGTGTAATTGTTCGAAATGCTAATTTACTAACACCATTTTTACTAATTTCAGCATGGTTTATTTTATCTCCTGATTTCACAAGTGCAATCATTCATTCTTTGAGAATTATAAGTGAACCAATAGGTTATATTCCCGGAATAATTGCAATCGTATTTATATTCGGAAAAAGGATTCTTGATAAACGAATGATAAGAGATCGTTATAAAAAGATAGATCAGGAACTGGCAGAGATTGAGGAACTTGAAAAGGATTGATAGACTTTTATTCTAGAATTCAATTAAGCATTTT
>Ga0302288_1002212_pt1 | contig 11636 bp, 5 predicted proteins | sample III_Fen_N1_1_FD_194549 | JGI IMG/M metagenome (GOLD analysis project Ga0302288, IMG submission 194549) | Peat permafrost microbial communities from Stordalen Mire near Abisko, Sweden - III_Fen_N1_1 | ecosystem: Environmental > Terrestrial > Soil > Wetlands > Permafrost | place: Sweden: Abisko...
ATACTGCAAGTGCTACTGGTAGTTATACTGTTTTAGTATATGATACAAAAGACTCTGCCACTTGTAATAAAACTTCATCGGCAATAAATGTTGTTATTAATTCTTTACCATCAATAGTCGCTTCGGCATTACCAACAGCTGTTTGTTCTGGAGCATCAGCTACCGTTTCAGCATCGGGTGGTTTAAGCTATGTTTGGGACAATATTGCTATTGGTACTTCAACAAGTAAAACTGTTGCACCAACTCTAACAACAACGTATGTCGTAACAGGAACTGATGTAAACAATTGTCAAAATACTGCAACCGTTAGCTTAAAAGTAAATACATTACCCACAATAGCAGCGACGGTAAGTCCTACTATAATATGTAATGGAGCAACTGCAACAATATCAGCTTCGGGAGGAAATTCTTATATCTGGGATAATGGTGGCGGAAATTTAGCAAATAAAGCTATTACTCCAACTTCAACAACATTATACAAAGTAACTGGTACCGATGTAAACAGCTGTTCAAGTACAACTAGTATTTCTGTTACTGTTACTGCTTTACCAACGGTTACTGTTACATCAGATGTTGCAACTATTTGTGCAGGAGGTACAGCAAAACTAACAGCATCGGGAGCAACAACTTATGCATGGAGTAATTTATTACCTCCCAATGCAATTAATTCGGTTACGCCATCAACAACCACTACGTATAGTGTTACCGGAACAACAAATGGATGCTATGCAACAAGTTCAGTTAAAGTATCGGCGAATCCTAATCCAACAGTTACAGCATTTGGCCCTTATGCTGATGTTTGTTTAAATGGTGGAAATAGCACATTAACAGCATTACCAACGGGTGGAACATTTACAGGAACAGGCGTTACTGGTACTCAGTTTGATCCAATGGTTGCAAAACCTGGAACAATTGCAATGAATTATTCGGTTACTGTAGCAGGATGTACAGGAACAGCAACAACAAATATTATAGTAAAAGATACTTCGGCAATAAGCATAACAGCTCCTAATACGACATGTATTAATGGAGGAACAATTGCCTTATCGAGTACACCAGCAGGTGTATTTAGTGGCAAAGGAATAACAGGTTCAACATTTGATCCTTTAGTTGCAGGAATTGCAACACATACCCTTACTTGCAAAGTAACAGCAAATGGATGTACATCAACAAAAACATTTACTATTCAAGTTACAGCAAAACCAAGTATTACATTTACAGCAATACCAAAAACTTGTGTAAATGATTCACCTATAACATTAATAGGTACACCAACTGGAGGAACATTTATAGGTACTGGAGTAAGCGGTTCAACATTCGACCCCAAAGTTGCTGGTGATGGAAGTTTTGTTCTATACTATAAAGGCAACCAAAGTGGATGTATTGATAGTGCAAGTCAAATAGCTGTTGTGAATAAACTTCCTGCAATAGTTTGGGGAACCATACCTACAGGTATTTGTGGAAATATTTCGGCGATTACCCTATCGGCAACACCAACTGGTGGAACATTTACAGGTACAGGTGTTAGCGGAACTAGCTTCAACCCCAAAGGTTTAACGCCAGGTACAATTGCAGTAAATTATTCAGTTACTGCTAATGGTTGTTCTTCAACATCAACAACAGGTATACAAGTTTGGGCTAAACCAAGTATTAACATTACAACCCCTTCAAACAAAACAGATATTTGTAGTGGAGAGGCAATTATTGTTCATGGAAATCCAAGTGGAGGTACAAGCCCATATAAAAAACATACATGGACTGATGATGTTTTACCTTTAAGTAATGTTAATATTGAAGGACCAACATTCCAAACAAACAATGCAAAAGCATATAAACTAACATATATTGTAGAAGATAATCATAATTGTGCAGATACAAATAGTACAAACATAACAGTTCATGCTGCAACAAAACCAACGATTACAGCTGCAGGGCCATTTTGTTCGGCAGATGCAGCAACAAGTCTTACCGCAAATCCAAGCAGTGGCACATTTAAAGGAACAGGAATTACAGCTTCAAAATTCGACCCATCGAAAGCAAGTATTGGAAGTAATACTGTATGGTATATTAGCTCAGATACTTGGACTTGTATTGATAGTAGCAACATTATAATTACTGTAAATCAAACGCCAACGATTACTATTGCTACGATTCCTGCAAAATGTTCGGATGATGCATCATTAGATTTATCATCAACAGCAACGGCAATTCCTTCAGCTGGCTCTTGGACATATAATGGAACAGCAGTTTCGGGAACAATGTTTAATACACAAACAGCTTTATCAGGAAGTAATACTGTTACCTATAAATATAGTGCAGGTTCATGTAGTTCAACAGCAACAACAAACATTACTGTTAATGCTGTTCCTACATTAACATTTACATTACCAACACAAGCATGTGCTAGTGATTTGGCAATTTCGTTAGTTGGCACTCCAAGTGGTGGTTCATTTACGTCATCTATTGCTTTAACGGGAAATAAATTTGATCCTGCATTAGCAACGGCCAATCAAAACTATGATATTGCGTATGCATATCAAGATGCCAAAGGTTGTAACGATACCATTTCAAAAGCAATAATTGTTTATAAAGCGACGAAACCTACCACAACAGGTGCCAGTGCTGTTGCAGTAGCAACAAATGCTAGTAATATTCCAGCATTGAATGCAACAGGAACAGATGTTACATGGTATTCCGATAAAGCTTTAACAAAAAAAGTAGGTACGGGTAATAGCTTTACTCCTCCTGCATCAACTGTCATTAATATTGGAACTGGTAAAGGAATTCCTGGTGAATATATGTACTACGTTACTGAAACAACTAATACTTGTGTGAGTGAAATAGATAGTGCACGCTTAACATTAGTAAATTGTCCCTTAACAGCACCAACAGGAACATCTTTAAAAGCATGTGCTGGAGATATAGATGCCAAACGAACATTAACTGTTTCTGGGTTAGGCGATGAATTCCGCTGGTATCGTTCTGGAACATTAAAAGGAACTGGTTCGTCATTTATCGTTCCTGAATTGACAAAAGGAACATATACTTATGATGTTGCTGCATACAGCATAGCAGATGCTTGTGAAAGTGGTAAAACCACTATTTCATTAACAATTAATGATCTTCCTGTAATTACTATTAATGCACCTACAGAAGTCTGCGAAAGTGGAACACCAGTAACAATTACGGTAAATCCTATTGGAGGAACATTAAGTGGTACTGGCATTTCAGGAAATAAATTTACTCCCCCACTTGCAACTGTTTCGCCCGTAACATTACAGTATGTTTATACTGATGGTACAACATCTTGTACAAATACAGGAACAGCAATGATAACTGTAAATGCATTACCTAGCATTACAACAACATCAATTCCTGATCAATGTTCTGATGGGGCAATATCTGATTTATCAGCTTATGTTAGTCCAGCTCTTGGAACATTTACTGGAACTTCTGTAATAGGAAATAATTTCGATCCAAAAGCAGCAGGGAAAGGTTCTTATAGCATTACTTATGCATATACTGATGCAAAAACATGTAAAAATAGTAAAACGTTATCCGTTATTGTAAATCCAGCAACAGTACCTAGCTATACAACAGCAGGTCCTTATTGTGCTAACGATATTACAGCAAAAGACATATCGGCAAACTTTACACCATCGGGTGGAACTATAACAGGTAGTGGAGTAAGTGGTACTATGTTTACTCCATCAGTTGCAGGAAAAGGTAATATTTCAGTTTCATATAGTTTAACATTGAATGGCTGTACTGGAACTATTAGTGGCAAAATACTTGTAAATGCAAATCCAACTATAACATTCCCTGCAGTTGGACCTTTATGTGATGATATTGGAAAAGTTAATCTTAATGCAACACCATACTCTAGTTCGCAAGGATTATACAGTGGAAGTTTAGCTGTTGCAAATTCAACTCTTGGAGGTACTTTTGATGCAGGATTAGCAACTATTGGAACTAACAATATTGTTGATTATATATATACAGACCCAACAACAAAATGTTCAGCTTCAGCATCGATTACAATTGAAGTTCGACATACTGATCCACCAACGGCTAACGATACATCTAAATTATCGGTAAATATTCCTCCTTTATTAAAACTAAGTGCAGTTGGTACAATGATTCAATGGTATAGTGATGCTGCAACTTCTGTATTAAAAGGCTCAGGTTCTACATTTGATATTCCTCAAACAACTACAGGTGTTTATCCATATTGGGCGACACAAACTGTTGCAGGATGCAAAAGTAAAGGGAAAATGGTAACCGGAACAATTACCGATTGTGCGACACCTGCACCAACAGTTACATCACCAAATGTAAAAGTTTGTAAAGGGACATCGATACCTGATCTTGTTGCAACAGGAACATTAGTGCGTTGGTATTCTGATGCTACATTAAAAACAAAAGTCTTTGATGGTAGTACTTTCCCAACGGGAGTAACAAGTGGTACTCACGTTTACTATGCAACACAAGAACTAAATGGATGTATAGGACCTTATTCAACTGTTTCATTAACAATAAATGATTTACCACAGGTTAGTATCAATGGCCCAACTTCAATGTGTGACGATTCAAAAGACATTACACTTACATTAATACCTACTTCGGGTGGAACATTAACGGGAACTGGAACAATTACTCCTGATAAATTTAGTCCAACAACTGCAGGAGCTGGTACACAAACATTAACACTATCGTACACCGATGCTAGTACAAATTGTACATCATCGGCAACAACCACAATTATTGTAAACCACACATCAGAACCTACGGCAAACGATACATCTAAACTTGTTATAAATATTCCTCCCCCACTCTTATTAAGTGCAAAAGGGACAAACATCAAATGGTATAGCGATCTTGCTCATCAAACATTAAAAGGATCAGGATCAACGTTTGCAATACCTGAAATCACAGCAGGAAACTATACATATTATGCATCACAAACAATTAATGGTTGCGAAAGTAAAGCTATTCCAGTAACAGGTACAATTTCAAACTGTACAACTACAAAACCTACAGTGGTTAATACTAATATATCAATTTGTAGTGGAGACGTAGTACCAGATATTGAAGCAAATGGCACACAAATAAGATGGTTTAGTGATGCTTCATTAAACAATAAAATTGCCGATGGATCTCCATATACTACTGGATTAACTAGCGGAAGTAAAACATTCTATGTAACACAAGAATTAAATGGATGTCAAGGGCCTGCCGAAAAAGTGATGCTCACAATTAATGCATTACCAACAGTTTCAATAAACGCTCCAACAAATGCATGTGGAGATGACAAACCAATTACACTGACACTCATTCCAGCTACTGGAGCAACCTTAACAGGAACTGGAGTTACATCTAATATATTTAATCCAGCACTTGCGAATAGTGGTGCAAATGTATTAACATTGTCGTACACCGATCCAACAACAAAATGTTCGAACTCGACAACATCAACAATAACAGTAACAAAATTATCTGCACCTACTGCTAGTAATAAAATAACAAGTTCTGTCAATCCTGATTTAGTTTTAACTGCTATTGCACAAGGTACAGGTATATTAGAATGGTATAAATCGTCTTCATTAATTTATACTGGTACCGATTATAAACAAACAGAAACAACTCCATCTATTTATAATTACACAGTTAAAGAAACAGAAAACGGATGTTCAAGTCCAGAAACTCCAGTTTCATTAACAATTGTAAAATGTAATCCACCAACTCCTGGCGTTGATGCGATTCAAAAAAAGGTTTGTCCTAATCAAAAGATTACATTTACAGCTAATACATTATCAAACGCAACAGGCATTTGGTGGAAAAACATAAAAACTGGAGTTACTTCAACAGGAAAAGTATTAACTCCATCAACTACAAATGCTGGAGATTATACTTGGGAATTAACTCAAGATACTGGAGGTTGTACGAGTGCACCAGTTATTGTTTCATTACATGTAACTGGGACAAGAGAACCTGTAGTTAAAAGTACAAGCTTAATAGCATGTGACGGACAATCAGTAACATTCGAAACTGTTGGAATGGGAGGAATTGTAACGTGGTACGATGCAGTTGGAACCAAAGTGAGTGTTAATAGCTCTAAATTACAAACAATGGCAGACAAAGCTGGAACGTATGGATTAACAATTACTCATGATTCATTAAATTGTAAATCAAAGCCCGTAACAGTTACCTATACTCTTCAAAATTTACCACAATCACCAACAATTACTGGAGATGATTCAATTGAAGTTTGTGCAAATGGTTCTCCAATAACGATTCTTGCAAATTCAGCAAGTGGAACAACAATTCATTGGTATGATTATACTAACAAACAGTTTAATACAGGAATGACCTATACACCTGTTCATAGCAATATGCAATTAGGAAAAACAACAATTTATCATTTAATTGCAGAATCAAGTTCACCAGCATGTTCAAGTAAACCAACTGATGTACGATACACTATCTTAAATCAAATTGCAAAACCAACTATATTAAAATCTAAATTTTGCTTAGGAAATGAAAGTGTAGAAATAAAAACATCGGGAACAAATCTGCATTGGTATACACAATCAGGCAATCCAACCAGTTTACAAAATGAAGTTGCTAAAATGACAATTGCGAATGACTATCAATTAAAAGCAATAGATGAATCAAATAATGGATGTTTTAGCGATACAAGTGAAATTACTATTAGCATTTTACCATCAGTGGTACCATTCATTTCTGGTCAAGATAGCCTTTGTAGTCCAACAACAAAAGCAATTTACGAAATTACACCAAATGGCAAATCTCAAGACTCAATACTTTGGCATGTTTCAGGAGATAGAATATCATATCAAATGAGCAATAATAAATGGCAATTAGCTGTCGATTGGAATGAACAAGGAATTGATACCGTTTCTGCAATAGTTATAACATCAAATGGATGTAAAGGTTCAACATCGATACCAGTAAGAGTTGCACCAAAACCTAAAGCATTATTTATTACAGAATCTACAGGTTATGAAGGTAAATATGCTTTTGTAAATGTAACAATACAAGATTCAATAATAAAAAATGATATTAAAGAACCTGTTGATTTAAACTATGTTTGGAACTATGGAAGAGATGATGATAAAGATGTTATAACTACATCACTTTTACCTTCTCAAGAAGTTTTATTTAAACCTGGATATTTTAAAGTTTCATTGAAAGCTATAAATGTATTTGGATGTTCTGACATATATGAGTCAACTATTTATTCGACCATTTCTTCTGGTTTATCTGTTCCAAACTCATTTTGTCCTGATGCAACATCAGCAATAAATAAGTTTCATGCCGTAGGATTTAACATGGAATCATTTAAAATGTGGATTTACGATCAATGGGGTAATCTGTTGTGGTATACTGATGCTCTAAAAGATGGATCTCCATCAGAAAGTTGGGACGGTAATACAAATGGTGAAACCTTAAAAATGGATTGTTATATCTGGAAAATTGAAGCTACATTTAAAGATGGTAGTGAATGGCGAGGTATTCCTAAACCAGGAGGTGGATACACAAAATATGGAAATGTTCTTCTATTACGATAAAAAACAAGGCTGTTCAAAAATGATGAACAGCCTTATTTTTTTATCATAGAATTTAATTCTTTTACTTTAAATATTGATAAAACAATTGTTTATAGCTCTCTCCAATAGGTAAAATCTTTTCATTAATATATACCCTATGATGTTCTATTGATTTTATTTTTTGAAGTGAAATAATATATGATTTATGAATTCGAACAAATAAGTTTTTAGGCAAAATAGTTTCTAATTCATTAAATGTTATTGATGTAAGAATTTGACCATTTGAAGTAACAATACAGCGATAATCACGCATTCCTTCAATATATAAAATATCACTATGCTCTATTTTAACAATTTTATAATCCGTCTTTACAAATAGAAATGAATTATTTTGAATCGATTCTGAACTTAAACTAATCTTTTGTATTGCTTGCAAAAAACGTTCAAACGAATATGGCTTCAATAAATAATCAATTACGCTATATTCATATCCACGTATAGCATATTCGCTATAAGCAGTTGTTAGAATAACAAATGGTTTGTAGTTCAAGGAATCTAATAATTGAAGTCCTGTTATTCCATTCATTTGAATATCAAGAAATATAAGTTGTACAGTATTTGATCGCAAATAAGCTAATGCATCAATTCCATTGGTAAATGTTGCCATAAGTTCAATCCATGGAATATCTTTAATATACTGAACTAGCTTTTCTAAAGCTAAGGGCTCATCTTCAACAGCAATACAACTTATACTCATTATTAATCTATGATATTAATTAAGTTCAATTATTAAAGTTACTATAAAACGATTATCATCGTTTACAATATTCAACGTATGTTTATTCTTATACAGCATTTGAAGTCGTTTCTTTACATTTTCAAGACCGATACCTCCATTTTGATGAGAACTAATTGTATTATTTTTATTAAAGTAGTTTGAGCATATAAATGTTACAGTATTTTCACTTTGTATCAAAGAAATACTAATAACAGGTAAATCAGCATTAAATGAAGCATATTTACAAGCATTTTCCACAAATGGTAAAAATAATAATGGTACTAATGTTTTGTTTGGATCCAACACATTGTTTTCAAAATGAATATAATCTGGTTGCACGAATCTAATCCGATGTAAAGCAACAACATTCTCTAAATGCTGTATTTCCATATCTAAAGTCACAGTAGAGCTTTGCGTTTGATATAACATGTATCGCATAACATCCGACAATGTAATAAGCATTGCAGAAGCCTTTTGTGGTTGAGAAACAATTAAAGCATCGATATTATTAAGTGTATTAAATAAAAAATGTGGATTTACTTGCGAACGTAGAGATTCTAATTCAAGTTGCAAATTACGTTTTTCCATTTCAATCTTGTGCTTCGATGCTTCGATCCATCCAATAAATCCACGTAATAAACTTCCACAATTTGCAATAACATAGGTGCCAGCCATAGTTGTATAATTCCACGATGTATGCATTGAAAGTTTATCATTAAAAATAAAAATGCGATAGAAAAGAATAAATGTTCCAGAAATACATACAACCAAAACAATAGATAATATGAAATAGAGAAAAAATCGATGTTGCTCAATAAATCGATACAAGAAAAAATAGAACGAATAAAATGCAATAGCTGCCCATACAAAACCAGACATATAAATAAAAAAATGCTCAAGAATAAATCCGAAACCACTAGATAAACCAAAACTCATTACACCTGACAGCATAAAATAGACAGTCCAAAAAAAGAAATGAAGTATTATTTTTAAACTAAGATTCATTGTATTGAGAATTAGAAATGAGCATATTTAAAGTCGCAAATTAAGCACAAATAAATGGACTTGTATAATTGTCGTATAATTTCTTTATTGTAGACGAAACAATCCATTTATGAAATGGTTTTACAAAGAAAAAATAAAGTCTACCCCATCGATTATGAAAATGCACAACCGTAGAAATTGAGAAAATATTTTTTCTATCATTTTCTTTAATTACAGAACAGTAAATTCTAAAAAGTAAATGTTTGTCATTTTCTTCTAGTACAATTACATTTTCTGTGCGACTTACAATAGTAAAATATACAAGCTGATCTCCAACGTCATATTTTTGCACAAATAAAGGTTTTTGTGTATCTTCAAAATCAGTTCTCAAACCCCAAATTTTCACAATAAAATTTCGTATATAAACTAAAGAATCAACAAATGGGAGCTTCACGGAGAAAAACTTAAAAGTAATTTCATCAACAGTCAATAATTTATTGTTAATAATTGCACATTGATATAAATCAACAAAATGAATAGCTCCAAATTCAGGACAAATACTAAATGGATAGCTTAATGGTAATTTCATATTAATTTTTCTTGAAAATAGGAAAAAGATACAAAAAAGCTGGCACAATGCACATTACAATAATTATAGGAGATTGAGACCAATTGAAATGCCATAAAACAAATTCGCTAACAATTCTAATTACATAAATTGATGCCATAAACATAAGCCAAATTTTGCCTGTTGTTTCTTCAATAAGTTTTTTAGTAAAAGATAAAGATAAAATGGTAAATAGAATAAACATCATATTTAAAATGATATTGAAGGTGTGAAAAATTGCCCATGTATCTTTGTCAAGACATTGTAGAACCATTTTCCAATTGAAAAGCCAGTAAAACATCAAGTGAAATATACTAAAGAATAAACTTATAAAACCAGCAGTTTTAATTAAAATAATTTGTTTTTTCATATACATAGATTTAAATTATCTTCAAATTTTAAATTTATAGATGCTTTAAACAAATAAATTCTGCAAACAAGTCATCTTGGCCTGCAAACAAGATAATTTTTACTTTTATTAATATTTCAAATTGTAACAAATCGTTTTATTTGTATTCTTGTAAAGTGAAAGCTTGTAATTGCTTTTGCGTTACATTTCTTCATATACAATTACGTTAAATTAGAAAAATGAATATTTTAAAAGACTCAATACTCAATAAGAAATCAGGATTATTACTTTATGGAATAACACCTCCTAAGGTTAATACAGAAGATGATAAAATGATTTTAATTGCAAATAAACAAATAGAAAGATTAAAAGATATTGATATTGATGGTTTGATTCTATATGATATACAGGATGAGTCGTCAAGAACAGATTCTCCAAGGCCATATCCATTTATGCCAACATTATCACCTGATGACTATAGTAATAATTTTCTAAAGGAATTGAGAATACCTAAAATTATATACAAAAGTGTTGGGAAATATACACCCGATGAATTCAAAAATTGGATAAGTAAAAATGAAGGAAGTATTGATTGTACAGTATTTGTAGGAACACCATCAAAATATCAAGATACAATTCTTTCATTAAATGAAGCATATAAGATAAAACAAGAATTAAATTCATCCATACTTTTGGGTGGAGTTACTATACCTGAAAGACATAGAAAAAAAGGAGATGAACATATTCGTCTTTACTCAAAAATCGATAAAGGTTGCAACTTTTTTATTTCACAATGTGTTTACAGTTTAGACAATACAAAAGATTTTATGTCAGACTATTATTACTCCTCAATAGATAATAATAGAGAACTATTCCCAATTATATTCACCTTAACTCCTTGTGGTTCGCTTAAAACTTTACAATTTATGGAATGGTTGGGAATCGACATTCCTAAATGGCTACATAATGATTTAAAACATTCAAAAGACATTCTTTCTAAATCAATAGATATTTGCAAAACAATTACTACAGAATTGCTCGAATACAACGTAAATAAAAATATTCCTATTGGATTTAATATTGAAAGCGTGGCAATCAGAAAAGAAGAAATTGAAGCATCTATAGAACTTGCAAAAGATATCAAAGCATTGATTAAATAGCCTTGATATGCAATCGTAACTTGACACCAAAACATATATAAATTCTCTTTTGGGTAAGCAATAAAACAAAAACAGCCCACTGAACTTAATCAGTGAGCTGTTTAAAAATTGGCGGCTACCTACTCTCCCGGGCTTTAGACCTAGTACCATCGGCTCCGGCGGGCTTAACTTCTCTGTTCGGAATGGG
>Ga0302288_1002214_pt1 | contig 11629 bp, 12 predicted proteins | sample III_Fen_N1_1_FD_194549 | JGI IMG/M metagenome (GOLD analysis project Ga0302288, IMG submission 194549) | Peat permafrost microbial communities from Stordalen Mire near Abisko, Sweden - III_Fen_N1_1 | ecosystem: Environmental > Terrestrial > Soil > Wetlands > Permafrost | place: Sweden: Abisko...
GTAGGATTAATGATCGATTACCTAAATAATTCAACAAATAGTTATGTTTTTTTAGAAGTAATGATGCCTGTTGAAAGTGATTTAGACACAATTATATTACCCGAGGGCGATTACTTATGTTTTCAGAAAGAAACTGGAGAATTATCTAATCCAACCAGCTATTTTAGAGACATTTTCAAAGAAAATAAAGATATAAAAAATATCATCGTAACTAATATGACTTTAGATAAATTTAAAAATGGAAATTTTCCATTGGAAATTCAAACACTGCTTTGATAACATGTTTTTATTCTTTTATTTGTTCCATATAAAATATAATAAGGGGTTCTTAGAATTTCAACATTCTAAGAACCCCTTATTATCTACTTACTAGAAATTCATAATTTATCCAATTAAATGAACAAACTCGTATTCTAACAACTATAAGCATTCGTAAAAAAATAAAAACTCTTTGTTGTGTTGCAATAACCTGGTGTATGTAAACCGGGATGCGTACTAATTACATGTTGTAATTATACAAATTTCAAAATTTCATATCCATATGGCTGAAGTTTAACATTTTGAATTTTCTGCATACTTTTTAAGATGCTTTCTCCCGTACTTTTGGCTTTGAAACATTTTTCTTGATTGCTATTGTTAAAAACAAATAAATATTTACCACTTTCATTCTGACGTAAAGAAAGTTCTATTCCTGTTTCTAAATCAATATAATATTCTATTCCCGTTTCTGACAGTACTCTTTTTAACAAATCATCGTAATAGTCGCTCTGAAAAACCGTACCCAAATAATATACTTTACCTAATCCATATTCATTTACAGTCACAGCTGACTTTCCCGCAAAAAAATCATCTGCATAGTTTGCTATTGTTTTTGCCGTAATAGGTCTTATTATGTCACACCATTCTCTGTTAAGATATCGCTTGCCTTCCTGATCTATAACTGAATGATTGCATGAACCGATAGGATCATACTCTTCAACTACTATGCCAGCACACTTTTTAAATACTCCTGGCAGTTCATCCATCACGCATTGATTGTTCATGTCTTTTACGCCTGTACGACTTGTTAAAATCAAAGTTCCTCCGTTTTCAACAAATTCGTATAATTTTTTTGTTACTTGTTCATCACAAATAAATAATGCTGGGGCAATTACAACTTTATATCCATGTAAATTTTCACTCCAGTTGATAATATCAGTTCCTACTCCAAGACTAAGTAGCGATTTATGAAATAACTGTAGTTGTTCTAGATAATACATTCCTTCTACCTGTGGTTGAATCTTAAATGCATATTCTTGTTCTGAAGAATACAGAATTGCGATTTGATTATTTATAACAGAATCTTCAAGGTCTACGCTAATTGAATTTACATCATTGCACAACTCTTTAAACTCAAAAAATCTTCTACCTGGAACATTGCTATGATCAATTAGTCCATGCCAAAACATCTCTGCACCAATGTTAGCATTTCTCCATCTGAAATGAATAATATTATCCGCTCCTCTTGCGATAGCTTGAAAAGAATAGCCTTTTATCATACCTGGTTTTGGTGTTCTCATCATTGGCATCCAACAACCAGGAGTCCCACTAAGCTGTTCCATAATCCAAAAATTCTTCTTTTTTATTCCTCGCATCATATCACAATGAAATGCATGCGTGTGAAGTTCTTCTTGATCTTCTATTACCTTTGTGGTTGGATAATTATCATATGATACAAAATCCAGTTCTGCAAATGCATCATAAAAGTCAGGAAGATTGTGAGTAAACCAAGTGTTTGTAGTCACAAAATGTGATGGACAATTTTTTTTGATAATTTCATTTTGAAATCTTATATATTTTACCATTGAATCTGATGCATATCGATTAAAATCCTGTAAATAAGATGGGTTTAGGTGTAACGAATCTCCTAATGGTCCAGTAATTTGTTCCCATCTGGTATATTCACCACTCCATACTACATTACCGTGACTTGCATTCATATTCTCTAATGTGCCGTATTTATTCTTAATCCAATTTCTAAATTCTCCGGTGCAAATTTCACAACAACAGTGATTTGCTTCCAATTCATTATCAATCTGCCATCCAATAACACACTCATTATTTGCATAATGTTTTGTCATTTTTTCAATTATATTACCTGCAAATTTTCTTAAAGATGGACTATTGTAACACCTATGTCCCCTAATTCCAATAAATGATTGATTTCCATTTTTGTTCACTTGAATTGCATCTGGATATTTATCAAAAAGCCAAAGTGGGGGAGTATTGGTTGGTGTACCTAATACTACTTTAATGTCATTATTTTTAAATACCTCTATTGCTTCATCCAACCAATCGAAGTCATATTTCCCCTCAAGAGGTTCTAATCTACACCATGCGAATTCAGCAAGTCTGACAATCTTCACACCTGTCGTTCTCATAAGTTGCGCATCCTCAACCCAATACTTTTTATCCCATTGCTCTGGATAATAATCTACACCTATTTTCATATTTTTATCTCCACTTCTTTAAATTTCATTTCAACTTTCCGATTCTCACGATTCTCTTAGCTTACAAGCCAAAATATAATTCATCAAATCCATTAGCCATTTTGGGTAAAAGCCACTGTTCATAACATTCTTCCAAATCATATGATTATCTAAACCTGATTGTATTATAACAAAATACTTGATATAATTCTTCTTAAAAAAAGTGCAATATTTTCTCAAATATTGCACTTAAGGAGGTCCGTTATATGTTATCATTATACAGTTTAGTTGATAATCCTATTTTTGAACGTCACTATTCATTTGATTTGAATTGCCCTTTACATTTTCATACACAAGTGGAACTTGTATATATATTAAGTGGTGAAATTGAAGTAGAAATACATGGTACCAAAGAATTATTGCACGAAAATAATCTTGCAATAATTTTTCCAAATACAATTCATAACTATCAAACTTTAAACCAATCCGAAGTGCTTATATTGATTTTCACTCCTACTCTTGTTCACAATTTTTTCGATACATTTCAGTCCTATTTTCCAGTTTTTCCTTTTATTTTTTCGGATAATATATCCGATGATATATTTTACGTTATGAATTGCATAAAACAATGGGATAATTTCTATCCCCATCCTGAATCTGTTGATCTAAACTTAATACGCATCTATCTTTCTATGGTACTGTATCATATATTTAATAGAATATCTCTAGATAAACTAAAGGTAAATGACATGGATAACCAAATACACAAATTCATTACTTTTTTATTAAATCATTTCTGTGAGCAAATAACCCTGGATCATATAGCGAAGGAATTTGGGTATAGTAGATATTATGTTTCACGAATATTCACAAAAAAAATCGGATGTTCTTTTAATGTTTATCTAACTTCCTTGCGAATTGAATTTGCACAAAATTTACTGCAAAATAGTGATTTGAATATAGATGAAGTTTGGATTAAATCTGGTTTTTCCAGTCAAAGTTCCTTTTATCGTTGCTTCAAAGAATTTAGTGATCTCTCACCTAATCAATATAGAAAGAACTTATATGTACGGAAATAACTAATACTCCCATGTAATTCAATAATTTTACTTTCTTACTATCAGAGTACTTCTATATTAGTATATTAGCTAACGTGCCAAGTTTTTCAATGGAGATCTTAATTTCATCTCCTGCTTTCAACCATTGTTGTTCTTCTTGTGGTTGCCCTAAAATAACTCCGCCAGGTGTTCCGGTAAAAATAATATCTCCTGGTTTTAATGTCATATATTGAGAAATATAACTTATGATAGTTGCACAATTAAAAATCAGTTCGCTTGTATTCGCAACTTGTCGAACTTCGCCGTTTACTTCACATCTGATATCCAGATGATCTGGATTCACCTCATCCGCCGTTACTAAATATGGTCCAATGGGTGCAAAACCATCGCAGGTTTTCCCTATCAACCATTGTCCAGTTAGAAACTGAAGGTCTCTGGCACTCAAATCGTTACCTGCCATGTATCCAAATACGTAGGAAAGTGCAACTTCTTTTGACACATTAGCTGCCTCTTTCCCCATAACAATAACTAATTCAGCCTCATAGTCATACTTTAAAGCATTTGAAGATAATTTTATAACTTGATTATGTGCAGCTAATGTATTATTAAATTTGCTAAAGAGAGCTGGATATTTTGGCATGTCGACCTTGCATTCTTCTCCATGACTATAATAATTCAGTCCAACACAGAGTATTTTTTCTGGATTCCTTATACACGGAGCATATATTACATTCTCTTCTAAAATCATGTATTGTTCTAGTTTAATTAGCTCTGATAACTTTGCAAGTATATTTTTCCCACCTGCAATTACCTCTTCTATGGTAGATGGTAACGTTTCTCCAATCGATGCTGCTGCTTCTGCCACATTGAGTATACCTAGTTCTGTTTTTATTCCTAGGCAAACTTTTTCATTTTCTATAAAATCGACTAATTTCATTCTCTTTCAACTTTCTGAGTAAAATTATATATTTGTGGTGGCTGCCCATCCATTGTGGACCGAATGATTTTTTCAGGTTCAATATAAAACACTTCAAATATCGGATTGCCAGCATTTTTGTATATAGATTTCACTAAACTGCTAGACTCTATTATTTGTTCTTTTTTACTTAAATCTTCTACAAACTGTACGTTCCCTCTAATTCGAAAAGTTATCATGCTCTTTGAAGTTACGGAATATTCTGCGTAAGGATATTTTTTCAGTTGTTGGTATACATCTTTTTTATTATTGGTACAGAAAAAGTATTTTCCTTCTTCCTCAAAACCAAACCCAAATGGTCTAACACGAGGACTTCCTTCTTCAGATGTTGCAAGATGCCCAAAATTACTTTCTTTTAATATTTCTCTTAATTCTTCCATATATGTTTCCTCCATTATCTATCAATTTTCAAATGGTGCCCGACTTCATGAAAAGAAGTCGAGCACTACTACGGTTGTGTAAATATAACTAGTGAAAGGCTTTACATTTTTGCTGTTGCTACCAATATAGCTCTTCCAAGTACATGCCCTGCCATAAGCATACCTAAAAAAGCTGGTGTTGCATCTACTGCTACTCCGATATTTTCCACATCTAACGCATTAACAACAATCAGATATCTGTGTATTCCGCTTCCTGGTGCTGGTGCCGCCCCTGTATAGCGTTTTGCACGAGCATCATTTGGTAATTGAATTGCTCCATCTGGTAAACCTGAGCCAGTATCATCTCCTGCGCCTGCTACAAGATCCGTAATATTTACTGGAATATTTGCTACTGCCCAATGCCAGAAACCAGAACCAGTTGGTGCATCCATATCATACATCGTTACTGCATAGCTCTTTGTATTAGCTGGAGCTCCTGACCATGATAATTGAGGTGAAGTATCATTTGCACCTTCCATTCCAAGTATCCCGGAAAGTTGTGCTATTTTAAGTGGCTGCTCATTTTCTACATCGGTACTTGTAGCCTGAAAACTTTCTACCTTTGGTAACTTTTCAAAATAATTATCGTACATATTTATGTCCTCCTATTTTGTGATTTATATTTATTTGTTTCTGACATCATCATAAATCCACAAATCGACTTTGTCAACGAGAATCGATTCTGAAATAAGAATCGACTTTTACATGTAAGTTGTGTATAATACAAAGTAGATTAGAATTGATTTGTTTTATTCAAATTATTTATATTGGAGGATGGTTCAAATACTATGGCTAGAAGAAATGGATCTTTAACTTTAACTGAAAGCGTATTTTTAGAACTACGCAAAGATATCTTATCCGGCAGGCTCGCACCAGAAACCCCTCTGATGCCAGGCGAATTACGTGAACGCTTTCACGTTTCGATTGCTGTCATACGAGAAGCACTTACTAGACTTGCTGCGCAGGGACTTGCACTACAAAGTCCTAACTATGGTTTCACCGTTATCCCTCTGACCTCTTCAGATTTAAACAACATTATTGAAGCACGTAGTATCAATGAAGGGGCTGCATTAAAGCTATCTATTTCTAAGGGTGATGTGGTATGGGAATCAAATATTTTAGCACTTCATCATCAGTTGGAACAAATTTCAGATTCTTCAATTAATAAGACTTTACATGTGGATGAGCAATGGTCCGATTTACACTGTCGCTTTCATTATGCATTAATAGAAGCCTGTGAGAATCCAGTATTATTAGAAATCTGTTCTAGATTGTGGAATAAGAGTGAGCTATACCGCTCATATTCTGTCAGCCGAAATAATAATCGACCTGCTGCCGCAGAGCATAAAGCTCTTATGCAGGCTGTAATTGCTCGTGACACTGAGTTAGCTCTTATTCTCTACCACGAGCACATTAAGCATACGGTGGAAACTTTGGGTGACTTATAAAAAGCCAAAGCAAAATGACAAGATTATTAATCATTTTGCTTTGGCTTTTTATTTTGCTTTGGCTTTTTATTTTACTATATTTGTTGCAACATGTTTCTTTACCGCTTCATTCAATTATATTATCCGTAAACGCCTCATCATCAATTCCCTTATGCTAAACTAAGATGTGTGAAATAATACTCTAAATAAATAGTTAAAGTTTTTCAAGTACTTAAATTTCTCTAAATAGAGTCTGCTGATTAATTTACTTGTGCCTTAAAACCAGAAGGTGTATTCCAAAATTTGTGCATCAGCAAAAAGTAAGGTTCGTCACAAATAAAGATAATGTAATAATTATGAGTGTCGTTTCTTTTATATCACAAGCGCTTACGACTACAATTTATAGGTATGATCAAGAGGCCCTGATCCTTTACCAATATTAAGTCCTACTCTTAATGCACCTGTTACATACTCCTTTGCATTTTGAATACTTTCTTCTAAGGTTTTTCCACTCGCTAAATTACATGCGATTGCAGAAGAAAGGGTGCAACCTGTACCATGTGTATTGGGATTATCAATTCTTTCTGATTTGAACCAATGTATTTTTCCATTGATGAAAAGTAAATCTGTAGCATCTTGTACTAAATGTCCGCCTTTTACTAAAATACCACAACTAACATAACTTGCAATTCTTTGGGCAGCTTTTACCATGTCCTTTTCATTAACAATTTCAAAACCACAAAGCACGCTAGCTTCTGGAATATTAGGTGTAATTACGGTACCAAGAGGTAATAACCCTTTAATTAAGATATCAATAGCTTCCTCTGATAATAATTTACTTCCACTAGTTGATATCATGACAGGGTCGATTACAATATTCTCTGGCTTATATACCTTTAGTTTATCTATTATCACTTCAATAATTTCACTATTAGAAACCATTCCAATTTTAACTGCATCTGGTCTAATATCCATAAATATTTGATCTAATTGCTCACTCACAAAACTGGGGGAGACCTCCATAATTCCAGATACGCCCAAGGTATTTTGTGCTGTTAGCGCTGTGATTGCACTCATAGCGTACATTTTATGTGCTGTAATTGTCTTAATATCGGCCTGTATACCTGCGCCACCACTACAATCAGAACCTGCGATCGTTAATATTTTTTTTATCATTTTTCACTTATCACCCTTTCACCATTTTCATAGACAATTCCAATAGTTCCTTACATTCCTCTTCAATATTCCTGCTTGCAAATATAGCAGAAACTAAAGCAACACCATCCACTTTTGTGCCACTAAGTTCAAGAATATTATGTTTGTTGATACCACCAATTGCTACGACAGGTATGGAAACTGCTTCACATATTTCTTTTAACACACTATGATTTACATCATCTGCATTTAACTTTGTCGACGTACTAAATACTGCTCCAACACCAAGATAATGAGCACCATTTTTTTCTGCATCTAATGCCTGGTTAACTGTTTGAACCGAAACCCCCAGTATCATATGATCTCCAATCATTTCTTTCACTTTAAGGGATTTCATATCATGTTGCCCTACATGAATACCGTCTGCACCACACTCTATTGCAATCGAAACATTATCGTTAATAATAAATGGAACCCCATATTGATTACACAATATTTTTATTTCATATGCCAATAGAAGAAATTCTTTATCATCAAGTTCCTTTTCGCGCAATTGAATACAAGTAACACCACCTTTAAGTGCTTTTTCCACTTGCATGGTAAGGGTCTGATTCTGTGTCCATGCCCTATCTGTTACTCCATACAAAAGCATACACTTTTTATCTAATTTCATAGTTTGCTCCGTTTTCTAACGTATTGCCATCAAGATGATATATTTCATCAATGATATAGTCTCTGTAGGTAGCATTTCCATCACTACTCATTAATCTTCCGAATGCTCGTTCCCCACTAAGTCCCATGGCACATAAAGATGCAACAGACCCTTCCAGTGGATTGTCAATATTTGCAGCAAGGTAAGCGGCTGTCATTGCAGTTAGCATGCAACCAGTACCTGTAATTTTACTCATCATTGCGTGACCATTTCGTATAACATAAGCAATGGTTCCATCTGTCACAATATCAATTGCACCCGTAATGGCAATAATGGTATCTATTCTATTTGCAAATTCTTTTGCAAATTCTATCGTTTTATCCAAATTTTCTTCTGTTACAAAATCTGCAACATCAGCGTCTACGCCTTTCGTACTTCCAGTTCCATTCGCTAGTGTTCTGATTTCTGATATATTACCACGTATCACTGTAAACTTTATTTCATCTAATAACTTGCAAGCAGTTTCTGTACGAAGTTTGGATGCGCCTGCACCAACGGGGTCTAAAATAACTGGATGATTTAGTTCATTTGCTTTTTTCCCAGCTAAAAACATAGCAGGAATTGTATTATGGTTTAAGGTACCTATATTGATAGATAATCCTCCACATATCGAAGTAATCTCTTCTACTTCGCGTACATCGTCTGCCATAATAGGCGAAGCTCCACAAGCAAGTAATATATTTGCGCAATCATTCACGGTAACATAGTTTGTAATATTATGAATCAAAGGTGATTTCTTTCTAACATTTTCAAGTTTATCTTTAAGCATTTTCTTTCCTCCTAATTTTATTTACAATCATACATAACAACGAAATCATTATCATAACAGGTAATGTATTGCCTAAAGGGGTATATATTACCATACATATTCGATACATAATAAATCCCACTACCCAAATCATAAGATTTATTCCGTCAAATACTTTACCCATACTATCTTTTTTAAGCAAAAAGAAATCGGTAATTAAAATAGCTATCATAGGTGCAAATACAGAACCAATTAAATACAAAAATCCTTCATACCATGTAATTGGTATAAAAATAGCAATAACTGTTCCAATCACACAAACGACAATTGCCATGTTTTTCCCTTTATATTTAGATGAAATACTTTCCGCACTAACACCCGCTGAGTAAGCATCCAAATATATTGTTGTAACGGTTGAAAAAATAACGATTAATAACGCAAATACACCAAGCCCCGATCTCATCATGATCTTCCCAATATCACTCTCTCCGGTAAATATCGATGCACTCATTCCGATTATATACATCCAACAGCTAACCAGAAAATATACAACTACACTAACACTGTTCGCTTTTTTGGGCTTTTTTGCATTTCTTGTGTAATCTGAGATAAGTGGTAACCACGACAATGGCATTGCAACAGATAATTCAACAACTGCACCAAAGCTTATGCTTCCATTAACAACAACTGTTTTATCACCTTTAAAAATAACGCCTGTGAGTATAATCGTCAGAATAAATAATCCTGCCATTGCAACAACATTTAGCTTTTCAAGATTTTTAATCCCTACAAGTAACCAAACAATGATTAGTACTCCAATAATAATACTCCAAACCCAGTCCCCTCCTAAATCAGCAATAGAACTTGCTGCCGCAGCTCCGCTGGCTATCATAACTGCTGTCCAGCCTACAAGTTGCAATATATTAAGAGAAGAAAAGAGCAATGCCCCCTTTTGTCCAAAAGAAATTTTTACAGTATCCATTGCACTCTTTCCAGTTTTAGCACCGATGAGTCCTGCAAAATATAGCAGAATACACCCAATCACATGCCCTAAGACAATCGCCAATAACCCCTTAGAAAAACCTAAAGGTGCCACTAATGTGCCAGTTAGAATCTCCGCAATCGATACTGCAGCTCCAAACCAAATAAGTCCGTTTGAAAACACTGAGGTTTTCCTTTGTTCCATAATAAACCTTCTTTCCTTGAACAGGTTAGCAAAAAAAAGAGAACACCTTTTGGCATTCTCCACAATAAGTAACGTATACTTCACTTCACTTCCTACGATGGCATTATCCATATCAGGTTAAAGGGTCGAAGTTAATTTACTTCCTCTCAGCCTGCTATAAAAGCTCCCCTGTTCAATATTAATTTAATTAATACTATCATAAGTTACAATTATAGTCAAATTACCAGATTTCTCTAGCAAGAATATAAATAAACAAAATATTGACAACTAAAATCTTTTTGACTATAATTTTTAATATGAGTCAGCTCACTTTAAGGAGGACCAAAATGAAAGAAAAAAATATTTTTTTATCAAGTTATTTATTTTATACCCTTGTTTTATTGATACATGTTTTAATCATTGTCAAAGTAATTCCTTTTAATTGGATTAATGGAGGACGAAGTGAATCTTATGATTCTCAGTTGCAGATATCAATTTCTAACCTTGGGATTGTTTTGATTGGATTTTTGTATGTCTATGTTAACCAGAAATTTCAAAAATTTCGGATCAGCAAGATATTTAAGATAATAAAATGGGGGTTAGTTCCTTTTTGGGGATTCAGCTTGGTTTTACAATTTTTAGGAACTCCTTTCGAAATTTTTATTATGTCTCCAATAGTATTATTCGGAATTTACGTGCACGTTCGACTTGCACTCCTCAAATAAAATATGAACATTTCAAAAACACAAAAGCAAGAAACAATAGATCGAATTCTAAATCATGCACTTAACGCTTTCGTTCAAGAAGACTATGAAAAAGTGAAACTTTCCGACATCTCTAAATCATGTCATATCGCAGAAGGAACACTTTATAATTATTTCAAAGATAAACCTACACTTTTTATCTCTACTTTTATAAAATATAGAAGTAACAATAATCAATTATATAACATCTATACCCCAAAAGATTTTGATTCATTAATAAATGAATTTATTGAAATCTTATCTTTTTACCTCAAGATTAGTAATCCAAAACTAGAGCATTCTTTTAAACGGTTTTTACATCTTTTAAGAGAACAAAAATTGATGTCAAATACATGTATGGAACAAGCTCTTCTAGTCGCCGATCAATATGTTTATAATGCAATTTTAGAACTTCTTAAGAGATGCAATCTGAATCAAACTGATTATATGTTAATTTTTAAGGTAATTGTTACTCAAGTTGAAGGTATTTTCGATGAATATCTATACGAAGATATTGATTTTGATACATTTCTACAAATCTCAAGAGAACATATCTCATTAATACTCAAACCATATGTAGATATTTAAGAGCTTGCGAATAAGAATACTCCTGCATTTTTGCACCCATATCTGGAACCACATCCTTTCTTAAATAAATTACTGAAAACAAAAAGAGACCGCCCATTCTCAATTTAGCTTGAAAATGAACGGTCTCACGACATGCTCTTATTTAGTTGAATAATGAAAAAATAGTAAAA
>Ga0302288_1002216_pt1 | contig 11623 bp, 6 predicted proteins | sample III_Fen_N1_1_FD_194549 | JGI IMG/M metagenome (GOLD analysis project Ga0302288, IMG submission 194549) | Peat permafrost microbial communities from Stordalen Mire near Abisko, Sweden - III_Fen_N1_1 | ecosystem: Environmental > Terrestrial > Soil > Wetlands > Permafrost | place: Sweden: Abisko...
TATACCACAGGATGTGGCTATCTTCGGATTCTCCGATGGCGAACTGGCAAAGGCCTGTGACCCTATGCTTAGCACTGTGGAACAACATGGCTACGAAATGGGCAAAAACGCTGCCGCATTACTCCTTTCCAAAATAAACGGTGAAACACAGGGTCAGTATACCAATAAAATTGTAAAGACGAATCTGATTATCAGGGGAACGACGAGGTAGGAAAGGGTTTGAAGAGTTTGAAGAGTTTGAAGGGTTTGAGAGTTTGATGAGTTTGAAGGGTTTGAAAGTTTGAAGAGTTTGAAGAGTTTGAAGGGTTTGAAGAGTTTGAAGGGTTTGAGAGTTTGAGGGCTTGAAGAGTTTGAGTTTAATTTATAAATTGGTAAATTTTGAATTAATATAAACACTTAAAATTATTACCTATGGCTACAATTAATCGCTTTGAAGATTTAGACATTTGGAAAAAATCAAGAATGTTTTGTAAATTAGTATTTGAAAAGACAAAGAAAAAAGAATTTTCGAAAGATTTTGCACTTAAATCACAGATATTACGATCGTCAGGTTCGGTAATGGATAATATTGCTGAAGGATTCGACAGAGAGGGAAATAAGGAGTTTATCAGTTTCTTATCTATTGCTAAAGGATCATGTGCTGAAACACGATCACAGAGTTACCGGGCTTTTGACTTCAATTATATTGATGAAATTGAATTACAAACTTTGGTCAATGAATCAACCATTATTTCTGTAGGGATAAAAAATTTAATGAATTACTTAATTAACTCTGACATAAAAGGAAATAAATTCAAAAAACCTTTATAATATTTAGTAAAACGTTTAATTACTTTGTTAACCGAAAAGAATTATTCAAAACTGTCAAACATCTATCGTAATGGAACTTTCAAACTCTTCAAACTCTCAAACCCTTCAAATCCTTAAGCGTAGTTAACCGAAAAGAATTATCTAAAACTGTCAAACATCTAGCATAATGGAACTTTCAAACTCTTCAAACTTTCAAACTCTTCAAACCCTTAAGCGTAAGCCTCACTTCAACTTCTTTCAGATTCTCAGCTTAAGCATGGGCTTTTTGGGGATACAGTTCGGGTATGCGTTGCAGAATGCCAATGCAAGCCGCATACTCCAATCATTCGGGGCTGATATAGAACAACTATCCTGGTTTTGGCTGGCAGCACCCATTACGGGGATGATTATTCAGCCGATAATAGGACATTATTCCGATCATACCTGGACGAAGCTGGGACGTCGTCGTCCTTTCTTTCTGGCAGGTGCTATCATGGCAGCTATTGCATTAATCCTTATGCCGAATGCCGGAGTCTTTGCAGGTATTCTGCCTGCCATGTTTATAGGGGCAGGTTTTTTAATGATTATGGATGCATCCTTTAATGTGGCCATGGAACCCTTCAGAGCACTGGTTGCTGATATGCTTCCTGCTGATCAAAGCACACTGGGTTTTTCAATCCAAACCTTTTTAATTGGAATAGGGGCGGTCATAGGCTCCTGGTTGCCATATGTATTGGGCAATTGGATGGGTATTTCAAAAGTGGCTACGAATGGTGGAATACCGGATAATGTTGTATTCTCTTTTTATATTGGAGCAGCAGTGATGATTCTAACCATTCTCTGGACAGTTATCAGTACGAAAGAATACTCACCGGAAGAGCTTGAAAAATTTAATGCCGGTGAAAAACACATTGTTGAGGAAAAAGGTAAATTCTCGGATATTTTCAGGGACATTGCTGCTATGCCAAAAACCATGAAACAACTGGGATTGGTACAGTTCTTCTCATGGATTGCTTTGTTTGGAATGTGGGTGTTTACAACCCCTGCTTTGGCTCAGCATGTATATGGACTGTCAGCGACTGATACTAAATCACCACTTTATCAGGAAGCCGGGAACTGGGTAGGGATCTTATTTGGGGTGTATAATGGAGTTGCCATGATTTATGCGCTTCTGTTACCGGCCATTGCACATAAGATAGGCCGTAAAATGACGCATAGTATATCCTTGTTAGCCGGAGCAGCCGGGCTATTATCGATCTATTTTATTACAAACCCTACCACGTTGATTTATTCTATGGTTGGAGTGGGAATGGCGTGGGGAAGTATTTTATCCATGCCATATGCCATATTAGCTCCTGCTCTCCCTGTAAAGAAGATGGGTATCTATATGGGCATATTCAATATTTTTATCACCATTCCACAAATTATTAACGGAATCTTTGGCGGCATGATTGTAAAACGACTTTTTGACTCACAGGCTATATTTGCCTTAATTATGTCAGGTTGTTTTTTGGTAATTGCAGCCATATGCGTTTTATGGGTTGAAGACAAAGTGCATGATGAAAAGCCCGTACTGATTTAAAACATTTTTAAAATATAATTTATTTATCTCCATATAATCTTATTTCATAATTTACTGCTATGAATAAATATTTGCAAACCGACCCTTGGTGCATTATTGAAGAGGGATTTCATGTTAATAAACAACTTGCTTCAGAAAGCATTTTTAGTCTTGGTAACGGCCATATCGGACAGCGGGCAAACTTTGAAGAATATTATTCAGGTGAAACGATGCTGGGTTCGTACATTGCCGGAATATATTATCCTGAAAAAGCCGAACGGGGAAACTGGAAAAATGGGTATTCAGAAACAAATGACAGGATAATCAATGCTCCTAACTGGACTGCAATCAGTGTCCGTCTGAATGATGACAGGCTGGATCTGGCCGAATGGGATATCCGTAATTTCAGGCGAGTGCTCAATATGCGCGAAGGATTCCTGGAAAGGACATTTGAAGCAATATCCTCAAAAGGTCACCGGATTCAGGTATCTGTAAAAAGGTTCCTGAGTATGGCTGAGACGGAGGTTGGTGCCATCAGCTATTCAGTGAAATCATTGAACTATGAAGGAAGAATATCATTCCTGCCTTTAATTGATGGAGATGTGCGGAATACTGATACAAACTATAACGAACAGTTCTGGAATGTTTTACAAACGAAGACAGAACAGGATGTATCGCATTTATGGGTTCAGACTCGCCGGATGGATTTTCATGTGTGTGCTGCACTGACCTATGTGCTGTATAAAAACAACGAGCAACTGAATGTAAATCCCACGAAGATTGAAAAGGAAAAAGTGGCAGGATTTAGTGTGGGTACGGATGTTCGCATCGGTGATACGGTTTGTTTAAATAAATATGTTGCAGTAATCAATTCGTTGAATCACCCAAGGGAAGAGCTGACAGAACGAGCATGCACATTAGCCCGTGCAGCCAAAAACAAAGGCTGGAATCAACTGTTTGAAGAACATACAGCTGTATGGGCACAAAAATGGCTGCATTCCGATATTATTATCGACAGCGATATCGCAGCCCAACAGGCTATCAGGTATAGTATTTTTCAACTCAACCAGACGTATGCCGGAGATGATGCACGTTTAAATATAAGTCCTAAGGGTTTTACCGGTGAAAAATTTGCAGGTGCTACACGTTGGGATACTGAAGCTATTTGTATTCCGTTCTATTTGTGTACTACCCCTCAGAATGTTTCGAAGAACCTGTTGCTTTATCGTTTCAGGCACTTGCCGAGGGCAATACAAAATGCAGAAAAGCTTGGCTTTACAAATGGTGCTGCACTTTTCCCGGTTTCTACTTTCAACGGTGGCGAAAGCCATAATGAATGGGAATTTACGTTTGAAGAGGTTCACCGGAATGGAATAATTGCCTATGCCATTTATAATTATATCCAGTATACCGGTGACCAGACTTACCTGGAAGAATACGGATTAAAAGTACTGATAGGAATAGCACGTTTTTGGTGTCAGCGGGTCAATATCTCAACCGAAAAGAACAAATATGTCATTTTGGGGGTAACCGGACCTAACATGTATGAAAATAATGTCAATAACAATTGGTTTACAAATTATATTGCTGTCTGGAGTCTGAAGTACGCTATTGAATCAATCGACAAAGTAAAACAGAACAATTTCAGGGCATTTGAAGATATTGCTCAGGATACTCAGTTTACAAGTGCTGAAGTGTTTCAATGGAAAGATATCATTGAAAATATGTATTATCCTCAAAATAAGGAACTGGGTATTTTCCTGCAACAGGATGGGTTTATGGATAAAACACTCACCAAAGCATCCGAAATTCCTGAGTCACAATTGCCGATTAATCAGAACTGGACATGGGACAGGATTGTTCGATCGTCATTGATCAAACAAGCTGATGTGGTACAAGGTCTGTATTTCTTTGAAGATAATTTTGATAAAGAAACTATTAAAAGGAATTTTGATTTTTATGAGCCACTTACGGTGCACGAATCATCTCTTTCGCCTTGTACGCATTCCATTGTAGCCAGTATGATTGGTGATAAGCAAAAGGCCTATGATTTATATTTACGGACTGCCAGACTTGACCTTGATGATTATAATAATGAAGTGGAAGATGGGTTGCACATCACCAGTATGGCCGGTACATGGCTTGCAATTGTACAGGGTTTTGGAGGAATGAGAGTCAAAGAGGGTAAACTGTTTTTTAATCCGCAGATTCCGGATAAATGGAATGCTTTTGCCTTTAATATTTTATTCAGGGGCAATCAGTTGAATGTTCGTGTAGAAAAAAACCGGACAATTATTCACAATATAAAAGGTGATAATATAGATTTATTCGTCAACAATATACTTGTGCATGTACCATCTGAAAGTCAGGAAGAGGTGCTTAATTAGGTTACTATCTTTATACAATCATCAGAAAATGAAGAGAATTGTTTTAGTTATTGTTGCAGTATTTCTACTGTCCATTCTTCATGCAAAACAACAGAAATGGGTTCAGCGTGTAGAACCTACTTTTTGGTGGACAGAAATGAATCAGCCTGAATTTCAAGTGCTGTTGTATGGCACTGATCTGAGTTCAGCCGATATCTCCATAGATTATCCGGGCGTTACCATTTCCAGGAAAGAAATTACCGATAATCCAAACTATGTTTTTTTATATCTGAACGTCTCTAAAGAAGCATCTCCGGGAAGATTTACCATTGTTCTCAAAAAGAATAAGCATACGCAGACAGTCATTTATGAATTGAAAAAACGACAGGATGGTTCTGCTTCAAGGAAAAGCTTTACCGGAGCCGATGCTCTTTATCTGTTGATGCCCGACCGTTTTGCAAACGGGAATACAGCGAATGATTCCGTTAAGGGTTATCATCAGGGTGTTCACAGGAATATCACAGGAGCCAGGCATGGTGGTGATATTGAAGGTATTATATCCAACATCCCGTATCTGGCTGATTTGGGTATAACGACTTTATGGACAACCCCGCTTTTTGATAATAATGACACTCAATATTCCTATCATCACTATGCCTGCTCTGATTATTATAAGATTGACCCAAGATTGGGGAAGAATGAAGATTATCGAAGGCTCTCCGATTCATGCCATTCAAAGGGATTGAAACTGATTATCGATGTTGTGCCAAATCATTGCGGTTCGTCCCACTGGTGGTTGAAAGATATACCTGCAAAGGATTGGTTTAATACATGGCCTGTTTATACTTCTTCCAATTATAGAATGACAGCTTGGACCGATCCGCATGCTTCACAGGCTGACCGCTATCGGCTTACTCATGGCTGGTTTGCACCGAATATGCCTGATTTGAATTTGCAGAATCCTTTGCTCTTTGATTATCTTCGTCAGGTATATGTTTTTTGGATTGAATCCGCCAACATTGATGGTATGCGGGTAGATACTTATCCGTATAATGATATTAAGACAGCGGCGCAATTTATTCAATCTATCCGGAATGAATATCCGGATATGAATGTGGTCGGTGAATGCTGGGTGAAAACGCCTGCTGAAATAGCCTATTATCAATCGGGCAATAACAATAAAGATGGATTTGATTCCAGATTGACCAGTGTTATGGATTTTTGTCTGAAAGATGTTTTCAGCTCAGCATTTAATGAAACAGAAAGTTGGGATGGTGGAATGGCTCGTTTCTATTCCTTATATGCGCAGGATTTCGTGTATGCCAACCCGAATATGATCATGAATTTCCTCGACAATCATGATATTGACCGGTATTCGACTGCTGTAAAAAGGGATGTAAATAAATATAAAATGGGATTGGCTATGTTGCTCACAGCACGTGGCTATCCTCAGATTTATTATGGTACTGAAATTATGCTTGATGGTATTCCAGGTGATTATCAGGGGCACCGATTTGATTTCCCGGGAGGTTGGGCAGAAGATAAAAGGAATGCATTTACTGTAAAAGATAGAACAATCGTAGAAAATGAAGTGTTCAACTATCTGAGAACGTTATTGAATTATCGTAAAAATAATCCTGTATTACAATCCGGATTGATGAAGCAATTTATCCCTGAGAATGGAATCTATGTCAATTTCAGGTATAATGATGATAAAACAATTATGATAATTGCAAATAATAACGAACAACCCAAAGACATAGATCTCATTCGATTCAAAGAAATGCTTTCCGGAAAGAATGCCGGAACCGAAATAACAACTTCAAAAACATATTCATTAAAAGCTCCTCTTTCAGTTCCGGCTAAAACGGTACTGATTATAGATGTTCATGAATAACCATAAAATGCAAAACACTAATTTTCAAAGCATATGAAAAATAAATTGTTGTTTTTTTTATTGATATCTCTTGTATATTCAGGCTGTAAACCAACCACAACCTACCCCATAGATTCTGAAAATAATAAGAACCTAAATTCTTTAATGACATTGAATATTGGCAGGAACGTAATTTATCTTCAGGATTTCGTAGCTAATCCATCTGAGATAGATTCAATAACTTATTCTTCAACCAAACTAAAATGTCAGATTGATAAGAATAGGATTGTTGCTATTTTGAATGTACTTCCTGATATGGAAAATTTTGTGGATGTAAAACTATGGCTAAATGGAATCGCTTATTCTGTTCCTTGCAGAAAAACCGATAAAGCTCTTTACACCTTTACCTATAATCCACAGGGTAAAACCTATAAGAAAGTTCAGGTTGCCGGACAAATGAATGATTGGGCACCATCTTTATCGCCTGATTTAAAGTTAAATGACAATGGAATCTATGAGGTGAAACTCAACTTAAGTCCCGGTACCTATTTGTATCAAATGAAACTGGACGGAGAACAAAGTCATGATACGAATAATCCGGACAAGGTGGATAACGGATATGGTAAATTTAACTCCATTCTTCAGGTTGCAGGTCATAAAGATAAATCCCCGGTTCTTTATACGTCTGAATTTACGGATAAAGATATAACTCTACTGGCTCAACATGGAACAAAAGAGGTGTTTGTCTTTTTGCAGAATTACAGGTTGCCCGATAAACTGGTGAAGATAGAGAATGGAAAGATTATTTTTGAAATCCCGAAGGAAGCTTATAAGTTGAAACGTTCGTATTTTCGCATTTGGGCAAGTAATGAATTCGGGGTTAGTAATGATGTGCTTATCCCCCTGGAAAAAGGGAAAGTGCTGACTGATTCAAAAGAAATTACCCGAGCTGACAAACGGGCTCAGATAATTTATTTCATGCTTGTCGATCGCTTTAAAGATGGGGATAAAACAAATAACCATCCGATGAACCGGCCTGATGTAAACCACAAAGTGGATTACTGGGGAGGTGATTTAACCGGTCTGCAGCAAAAGATGGACGATGGTTATTTTGAAAAACTGGGTGCAAACACCTTGTGGATTTCACCACTGAATCAGAACCCCACTGAACCTTATGGCTACTATGCACCCATGAAAACTAAATTCTCCGGGTATCACGGTTACTGGCCAATATCTTCGTCTAAAGTAGATTTTCGTTTCGGTACCAATAAGGAATTCAGAACCCTTGTTGATGACGCTCATAAAAAGGATATGAATATCTTATTGGATTATGTTGCCCATCATGTGCATGTTGAACATCCTTTTTACAAGCAACATCCGCAGTTTACATCACCTTTGTATCTGCCTGACGGAACAATGAATACAGAACGGTGGAATGATTACCGGCTCACTACCTGGTTTGATACCTTCTTACCGACAATTGATTTTTCAAAACCACAGGTAGTGGACATGATGACTGATTCGGCTATGTTCTGGATTAAAGAATTCAGGATCGATGGTTTCAGGCATGACGCGTGTAAACATATCCCGGAACAATTCTGGAGGGAACTGACATTTAAGATAAAAAAATATAATCTGGGAAAAAATCTATATCAGATAGGTGAAACATATGGCAGCCCGGATTTAATCAGCAGTTATCTTACTTCGGGAATGCTTGATGGCCAATTCGATTTTAATGTTTTTGATATAGCTAATACTACTTTTGCCGGAGTTGGCGGTAGTGACCTGACACAGGTGAATACCATCCTGAATTCAAGTTTGTACATTTATGGTAGCCATAACCTGATGGGTTACATATCCGGTAATCATGATAAACCAAGGTTTATGGCGTATGCTTCAGGTGATTTGAAGTTTGGTGAAGATTCAAAAGCTGCTGCCTGGCAGCGGAATATCGGCATCACTGATTCAACTGCCTACGATAAATTATTTCTGATGCATACTTTTAATATGACTATTCCCGGAATTCCGGTTATATACTATGGCGATGAAATAGGCCTGACCGGAGCCAACGATCCTGACTCACGCAGAATGATGAAATTTGAAGGGTTGAATAACCGGGAATCTTTACTTCAGAAGAAAGTATCCATACTGACTCATCTCCGAAGGAACAATCCGGTGCTTATTTATGGGGAATTTATAACTATCCAAACACATAAGGATAGCTGGGTGTATGCACGAAAGTATTTTGATAGAAATGCACTTGTTTTTATAAACAACTCTGCAAACTCTAAAGCGTTTGATGTCTTGTTACCTCTGGAGTTAAATGCAAACGATCTGAAATCTACTTTTAATACCAGGTTTAATGTGTCTAACCGCACAGTCAAAATTCAATTACCGGCTTACAGTGCTGAAATTCTACTTTAACCACTAGCTGTTCAAACCCTTCAAACTTTTCAAACTTTCAAACTTTTCAAACAACAACATATGATACAAATAAAAGATGCTGAATTAGCAGTAGAAGCTGCAAAAGGGATGGACGAATTTTTACAGGTCTTCACCGATAAATACCTGGTTGCTTTAGGTGGAGGACTCACTGCTGAAAATATGTCATTACTTAATGGCAATCAACATACGCTGCTGGCATATCATTTCTTTACAAAGGAAATGCGTGAAGGTGGTTTTGTTCAACTCATCCAAAATGGATACGGAGGGTATATCTTCACCAATCCATTTGCAAAAGCCATTAAACAGTTTGGTGCCTTTGAACTGGCTAAATTGATTTACAGGGCCAAAGAGATTTATGATCCTAACAAAGACCGGCTTGAAAAAGAAACAACCGATGAAGAGTTTAATGCCCTTTACGTAGAGTTTGAAGTCTTTGACGAACTGGAAGAAATTTACTTTGATATTGAAGAAAAACAAACATCAATAATTGCTGCGTATGTTGATGAACACATTGCTGACTTCGCAGAAATTATTTAGACGTTTCAACCAGTAAATTTGTATATTACTCCCGAAAATTGGTACATACAATTTTCGGGAGTTTCTATTACCCTAAATAGCATGATGGACAGGTGATGAACCCTACAAACCCTTCAAACTACAAACCCTTCAAATTTCAACCCTTCAAATCTCAAACCCTTCAAATTTCAAACCTATATAAGAATAATCCATTAAAAATTCCACATTATCAGGCAAATTATCTACATTTCAATTCAAATCAAACAGTATATTTGCATTGTCCAAATTAATACAAATCAGTTAACAACAAACAACCAATTAAAGCACGTATAACATGATGAGAAAAGTACTTATTTTTATGATTGTCTTATTGGCCACGACAAATATATGGGCCCAAACAGTTACAATGATTGAATCGGCAGGATGGCTGGAATCAGCTTATGTGAAATGGCAGCCTGTTGCCGGAGCCGGAAGCTATAATGTCTATTACAGCGGCAACGGCATTACCGACAGAAAGATCGATACCCAGCTTATCCGTAGCTATGGCACTTATTTCCGTGCTGATATATTGGGACTTGCAGCCGGAACTTATACCATCAAAGTGGTGCCGGTTATCTCAGGGGTTGAAGGAGCAGCAACAACAACCGGAAGCATTAGTGTATTAGCTCAGGACCGTACAGGTTTTGCATTTGAGAGTGGACGGGTTCCGGGAGCTTATAAAGCAGATGGAACACCCAAAGATGGTGCTGTGATTATTTATATTACACAAAATACGAAAAATACGATTTCAATGACGGTGACAGGGGCAAATGCCAATCCGTGTGTTGGATTTGAAAATATAATGGAAGGCTTTGCCAAAGGGAAAGATACGCGTCCTTTGATTGTACGTTTAATAGGAAATATAACCGACCCGGCTATTATGGCTGATGGTGATATTTTGATTACGAATAACCAGAATGCATTGAGTTATATTACCACCGAAGGAGTTGGTGATGATGCAGTATGCAATGGTTGGTCATTCCGTGTGAAGGGTGCAACAAATGTTGAAATACGAAATCTGGCAGCTATGAACTGTGACAGCACCGCCGGTGATGATTTCGGATTGCAACAGGATAATGATCATATCTGGGTTCACAACTGTGATATGTTCTATGGTGATGCCGGGAGTGATGCTGATCAGATAAAGGGCGACGGGGCCATGGATATTAAAGGATCGACGTATGTTACTGTGTCATATAATCACTTTCACGACAATGGGAAAAGCAGTCTTTTAGGTCTGAGCGAAAATACGACAACCGGTTTGTACGTTACGTATCATCATAACTGGTTCGATCACTCTGATTCACGTCACCCACGTGTACGCTTTTATACAGTTCACTTTTATAACAACTACCTGGATGGTATAGCAAAGTACGGAGCCGGTTCAACCATGGGTTCTTCGTTGTTTGTTGAAGGTAATTATTATCGCAATGCCAAACATCCTATGATGACTTCTATGCAGGGAACAGATGTATGGAATTCAACTACTCTGAAAAATGATCCGAATAATATGGGCACTTTCTCAGGGGAAGATGGTGGAACGATAAAAGCATTCAATAACACATTCGATGCTTCTATCGGAACGAATAATATGCGTTTTGTTGCTTATGGCGATCCAAGTCCTGCATTTAATATTGCCGGAGTTATCAGTTCAACAACCGATTTTGATGCTTACCTGGCTAAGACGCGTGATGAACAGGTACCTGCCACTGTGAAATCATTTCAGGGAGCCAATATCTACAACAACTTTGATACTGATGCTAGTTTGTATGTAAAAAATTTAGTAATTGACGATCCTGCTGCTGCTGTGGCAAAAGATACCATCTATGCAGGGCGTATCAAAGGCGGTGATTTCCAATGGCATTTTAATAATGCGGTAGATGATGCTTCATATCTTGTCAATGCACCATTAAAAGCAGCCATTACCAATTATACTACTAAACTTGTTTTTGTTCAGGGTGAAGGCAGTCAAACACTCACTTCACCAACCAACAACAATCAAACAGTTACGAGCGGAACTGCGATTAACAC
>Ga0302288_1002217_pt1 | contig 11622 bp, 13 predicted proteins | sample III_Fen_N1_1_FD_194549 | JGI IMG/M metagenome (GOLD analysis project Ga0302288, IMG submission 194549) | Peat permafrost microbial communities from Stordalen Mire near Abisko, Sweden - III_Fen_N1_1 | ecosystem: Environmental > Terrestrial > Soil > Wetlands > Permafrost | place: Sweden: Abisko...
GGAGAGATAGAGTACGCTGGTATCTACTCCGGACAATCCTGCAATTACAATACTTAGAAGCAAACGTTCCAGAAGAAAATCCCCAAAGCTATCTGCCTGCCAAAAGATAATTTTTGAAACGAAATATAAGCCACAGCATATCATCATAGTATGTTTATAACCTATTTTATCGGCAATAATACCCCATGGAAGTTCTAATATGAGACACAAAGCGAGAGAGATGCTCTCTATGATAGTAATTTGCATAACAGAAACACCTTGAGCCTGACGGTACAATGTGGCAATAGGACCATAAAATACCATGCCTTGCAAAAGTGCAATGCCATACATTAAATATATATTTTTTTTATTCAATTAAGAGTTACCTTCCTTTCCAATTTACGGTACAACAAGAAAACATCACAAAAAATGTAATGTAAATAAATGTATGTAGGAGTGCATTAAATTGGACAATTCATGGATTTGTACCTCCGGTATTGTTTAGATAAGAATTATAACATATTTAAAAGGACTAATTACATTTTTTTAAGACGAAATAACCCTGTTTTGAGTTAAGAGAAGATGCGTGATGTAAATAATTTTTTTAAGTATTTTTTATGTTATTATAAATGTAAAATGATATAATTCAGGATACTTGAATGTCGAATTACAGATGAAGTATTAGTATTCAGGTACTAATAAGAGAAAATGTGGATTTGTTTAAGCAATAAATATATGTAATAAATATAAAATGAATTTTATAGGAGCAACAGATGGAAATAGAAATATTAAATACGGATAGTGAAAATAAAGATTTTATTGAACTTATAAAGCAATTGGATGAAGACCTGAAGGTACGATATGGGGAATTACAAAAACAATATGATAAACATAATAAAGTGGATTATATAAATGATGTGGTATTGATATATAAAGATAAAGTGCCGGTTGCGTGTGGAGCCTTTAAAAAATATAATGAAGATATTATAGAAATGAAACGAATATTTGTAAAAAGTGAAAGCAGGCAACAAGGCTTATCAAAAATAATAATGAATAAATTAGAAGATTCTGCTAGAATTAAAGGCTATAAGTACGCAATACTGGAAACAGGAGTCAGACAATTTGAAGCAATAAATTTGTACAAGAGTGTGGGATATGAAATAATACAGAATTATGAACCCTATGTTGAAAATGCAAATAGTGTTTGCATGAAAAAAGCCTTATAAACTACTCTAAAAAGATCTACAGGGATGGAAAACACATGAAAAATAAGTTAAATTATTATATGCCCGCAGAATGGGAATTGCATGAAAGAACATTGATTGAGTGGCCGGTAAAAGAATCTTTAGTCTGGTCAGAAAACCATAAAGAAGTATTGAATGGTTATGCAAATGTTGCAAATGCAATCTCAGATTTTGAAAAGGTTACGTTGATTGTAAATCAGGACACCTATCAGGAAGCCAGAGAATTATGTAATGAAAAGGTGGAACTTCTGACGATACCCCACAATGATGCCTGGTGCAGAGATAATGGTCCTACTTTCTTATGGGATAACGAAAAGAATCTGGCAGCAGTCAATTGGACATTCAATGCTTGGGGAGAAAGATTTAAGCCATATGATCTGGACAATCAGGTTGCACCAAAAATATTAGAGCATTTTAATGTTCCCTGTTATGATGCCAGTATCATTTTAGAAGGTGGTTCTATACATGTTGATGGAGAAGGCACTTTACTTACTACAAAAGAATGTCTTTTAAATACGAACCGAAACCCTAATTTAGAAACATCAGAAATTGAAGAACAGCTCCAACATTATCTTGGTATTAAGAAGATAATCTGGTTAAATCAAGGACTTTTTGGAGATGAAACAGATGGACATGTGGATAATGTTGCCTGTTTTGCAGAACCAGGGGTAATATTGATTCAGACCTGCAAAGATCCAAAGGACCCAAATTATAGTATTAGCAATGAAAATCTGGAGATTTTAAGAAATGCTACCGATGCAAGCGGACGAAAAATTCGGATTATTGAGATACCTGGACCACCAGCCAGATACTATAATGACGTAAGGTTAACCTTAAGTTATCTGAATTTCTATATAGTAAATGGGGGTATAATTCTTCCAGTGTTTGGGGATGATGCAATGGAATACGATAAAGAAGCAGAAAAAATTCTGCAGCAGGTATTTCCGGAACGAAAAATAATAACAGTGGACGGAATGGCATTAATTAAAGAAGGTGGAAATGTTCATTGCATAACCCAGCAGATGCCGGAAACAGATACCACCAATAACAAACAACCCGGTTTGCCCCCAAAATGCGCGAGTATTGCCACAGAATGGAGATAAGTATGAGAAAAGTAAAGGTTGCAGCAACACAAATGAGCTGTTCCTCAAATATAGAAGATAATATTATAAAAGCAGAAGGTTTTGTCAGAAAAGCTGCTGCTCAGGGAGCACAGATCATATTACTTCAGGAGCTTTTTGAAACCTTATATTTTTGCCAGAAAGAAAAGGAAGAAAATTATAAATTTGCAATGCCGGTGGATCAGAACAGGGCGATTCAGCATTTTCAAAAAGTTGCAAAAGAGTTAAAAGTGGTGCTTCCTATCAGCTTTTATGAAAGGAAAAATAATGCCAGATATAATTCCATTGCAATTATAGATGCAGATGGCGAAGTGCTTGGCGTTTACAGAAAAAGTCATATTCCTGATGGACCGGGATATGAAGAAAAGTATTATTTTAATCCGGGAGATACCGGATTTAAGGTATGGAATACCCGATATGCGAAAATTGGCGTTGGAATCTGCTGGGATCAGTGGTTTCCAGAGGCAGCGAGATGTATGGCACTTATGGGAGCAGAAATCTTATTTTATCCTACCGCAATAGGATCAGAACCACAGGATGCCTCTATTGATTCCAGAGATCACTGGCAACGTTGTATGATTGGACACTCTGCTTGTAATCTGCTTCCGGTGATAGCATCCAACCGTGTGGGTCTTGAGATAATAGAGGATTCCAGTATCAATTTTTATGGTTCTTCCTTTATTACTAATGGCGTTGGTGAAAAAATTGCAGAAGCTAATCGAACTGAAGAGACTATTTTAGTTGCGGAACTGGATTTAGATGCAATTGAAGATAAAAGAGCAGAGTGGGGAATTTTCCGTGACAGAAGGCCGGATTTATATAAGGTTATTTTAACCTATGATGGAGCAGATGCATGAATATAACCGTGAGACTTGCAGAGAAAGAAGATTTTGAGAGTGTTTTTCCATTATTTGAACAGTTGTGGCCAAATAAGACTTTAAATCAAAAAGAACTAAGGAATGTGTACAATCGGGGAATAATATCAGATTCAGATGTATTATTTTGTCTGGAATCAGATAACAACATCATTGGATTTTGTGCATATGCAATTATCAACAATTTGTGGCAGGAAGGATACATATCCTACATATATGCTATGATTGTCGATGAAAAATACAGAGGCAAAGGATATGGTTCTCATTTACTGAAGGAAGCCATAGAAAAATCAAAAACTCAGGGAATGAAAAGGGTTGAATTGGATTCAGGATTTCCACGGGAACAAGCCCATAAGTTTTACGAAAAATTTGGTTTTGAAAAGCGGGCTTATTTATTTTCATATACATTATAATATTCAATCAACTACAAAGGTTGTGCTTATATTTGATGAGGATAGACATAATTTTTGGAAATAATCTTATTCCGAAAGTGAAAACAGGAAATGGCAGTAACGTAAGAATACCGAAAGGTAAAATACGTTACTGTCATTTTGTTTGTGTGAGTAATGAATAGGATATGTTGCGCGCAAATATTTCTATTCATTGTGACCAAGAATGTTTAAAGAATTTTTATTCCATCAGTATTCCAGATTTTGAAATATCAGGAACGGTACAGCGGGAAGCGTCAAAGCAACAGGGCCGTTTGGCATTTTTTCGTAATTTATCACAGGCCACCTCAATTCTATGGTGACGGGTTTGAGGATTTTGTGTGGAGCGTATCCAGCGAAGCCATTCCCAATGGGCCTTAGTGGTAATTAAGTTCCATTGATTTATAAGGCCTTCTTTCATGATAGCGTCCATAATATCATCTGGAATTTCAGGTTCAAACCACTCATTAATGGATTCAACTGAGAGGGAAACCGTCTGCCCAACCAAGAGGCCGGCTTCTTTACGCAGTTCTTCACTTACTTCCAACCAATGACTTCCCTTGCCATCTGGTTCAAGGGGCGCTTTAAATGAAATACCATTCAAGATTCCCTGAACCATCACCATACCACGGGAAGGTAGTTCTTCGCTGGAGCTTAAAGGAATTTTTATAATATAGTAGGATTCAATTTTTAATAATTCAGATTCAAAAAAAATATTCATAGTTTAACTCCTTCCTTTTATAGAAATAAATATCTGAAGTTTATGGTATATCCGAATTGCATTTTCTATAAACATTTATGTATAATAAAAATATCACAACGAATCAGAAGAGTAAATAAAATCATAATTCTACGGAACATTTAGTAGTGACGGGTATAATGATCGTATATAAAAAATTGATATATAAGAGCAGTCAAAAGAGCAGTCAAAAGAGCAGTAAAAAACGGAGGGCGTGTCATGGAACGAAAAATAATTATGAATCTGGCAATAAGCATCGATGGTTTTATTGCAGATGAAAAGGGTGGATTTGACTGGATTGTGGGTGACGGAAGCACAAGGCTAGATACGGATAAAAAATGGGATTATAAATTATTTTTAAAAGGAATCGATACCGTTGTAATGGGTAAGGCGTGCTACGATCAAAATATGCAGTCTGATTTTACAGATAAGAAAGTTTTTGTCGCAACCAGGTCATCAATTACAGATTATGATAATATGCATTTTATCTCCGGAGATATCTGTAAAATTATTGACCAGGAGAGAAAAAAAGAAGGAAAAGATATCTTTTTATTCGGAGGAGGCGTACTTGTTGATAATTTTCTAAAAGCAGATATTATAGATGAATTTATTGTTGGTATTATACCTGTTATTTTAGGGAAGGGCAGACCTCTGTTTTTAGGGAATAATCCCATGGTAAATCTGGAACTTGAAGAATACATTGTTGATGGTGGAATTGTAATTGTCCGTTATAAAAGAAGAGCTGATATTTAAGTGAACTGATATGGAGATGAATTGATATAAAGACGAGCAAATATAAAGACGAGCAAATATAAAGATAAACTGGTATAAAGAAAACTGTCTATATTGGTGAACGGACACAAGGAAGAAGGCAATTTTATGAATATTAATATTTTATTGTTTGATGATTTTGAGACACTTGATGCTTTTGGACCGGTGGAAATACTTGGACGTCTTGATGGTTTTCAAATGAACTTTTTTTCTATGAATGGAGGAGTTGTTACAAGCAGACAAGGTACTGAGATTATAACAAAGCCATTCGATCAAATTGAAGATGATGGAATTGTAGTTATACCAGGAGGTCAAGGTACGAGATTACTCGTAAATGATTATAATTTTGTGAAAAAATTGTATAAAATAGGTTCATGTTCAAAATATTGCCTTTCCATTTGTACGGGTTCAGCCTTGCTGGCAAGTACTGGCTTGCTGGATGGGCGAAAAGCAACTTCAAATAAAAGAGCCTTTGAGTGGGTAATGTCTGTAAACACAAAAGTGGATTGGATATCAAAAGCAAGATGGGTAGTAGATGGAAAATTTTATACATCATCAGGAGTATCGGCGGGAATGGATATGTCACTGGGATTTGTTTGTGATTTAGCCGGGAGAGACCTCGCTGAAGAGATCGCAAATGCCATAGAATATATTTGGAATCCTGATAAAGATGAAGATTTTTTCCTATTGTAAAATAAGTATTCTGATGGAGGTAAGTTATGAATATTGAAATAGAAAGCTATAATGCGACACAAACCGATATGGACAAAAAAATATGCGATTTGTTAAGAGATGAAATTACTCAGCATCTTCCGGAAGCAGAGGGAAAAATATGGCATGGTAGTCCGGTCTGGTTCATAAATGGCAATCCGGTTGTTGGTTACTGCAAACTAAAAAATTGTATTCAGCTGCTTTTCTGGAGTGGACAAACCTTTGAAGAAGGCTTAAAACCAGTGGGAAAGTATAAAGCAGCGGAAGCAAGTTATACTAATGTAACTGAAATAAATATTGAGGATCTAACCCGATGGCTTATCAAATCGATAAACATCCAGTGGGACTATAAAAATATTGTAAAACGTAAAGGTATTCTTGTTCGGCTGGACAACTAAATATAATACGTATTTTAAAGGAGACATCTTTATGGAACTTAATGAAATTATGGAAGAACTTCAGTCACTTGGAAACGAACGCACTAAAAAAATATATATGAGCAATGGTGCAAAGGAACCTGTTTTTGGTGTGACTATAAGTGCAATGAAGCCTCTTTTTAAGAAATTGAAATATAACCAGAAGCTTGCAAATCAACTTTATGAAACTGGAAATTATGATGCCATGTACCTGGCCGGTATGATAGCGGAACCAGATAAAATGACTGAAGAGGATTTTAATAGTTGGATAAAAGAAGCCTATTTTTATATGGTTTCAGATTTTATTGTAGCGGTAACTCTCGCAGAAACAGATATTGCTTTTTCAGTGGCAGATAAATGGATAGAAAGTGATAAAGAATTAATCATGTCGGCTGGCTGGAACTGCTATACCTGGTTACTGGGTTCTCGTAAAGACAGTGAATTTAATCAGGATAAAATATTGACATTGCTTAATCGGGTGAAAGCAACCATACATGACCAGCCGGATCATATTAAATATGTTATGAACAATTTTATAATGGCGGTAGGCGTATCCTTTTTACCACTTCATGAAGAAGCAAAGAAAATTGCAGAGGAAGTTGGAACGATAGAGGTTTTTCAAGGAGAAAAACTCTGTCAGATTGACAGTGCGTCAGAATTTATTCAAAATGCAACTGATAAGAAACGGCTGGGCTTTAAACGCAAACATGTAAGATGCTAAGGCGTAATTATAAATATGAATAACAACTGATTAGCATTCATTTTCATTTTATTAGAAAAAAGCGAGAAATCAAGAATAAAAAAATTAGAAAATACAGACAATTTCAGACATGTAGAAATATTTACCAGCTTATATGGTATTTGTAGGAGGGGAAGTGATAACCAATGGGGAGTGAAAAAAATGCTGAAAAGTGTAATCTTTCTATAAAGGAATGCATAGATTTTGATTTTTATAAGGCGCTATTTGATCCTGTGCGAAGTGAAATTGTGGTTTATCTTGCCAGTCATGGAGAGAAAAACATAAAGGAAATTGCAGAAAATTTTTCTCAACACAGATCCGTAATTTCGCGACATTTGGATTTACTATACCGATACGGAATATTAGATAAGACAACAGTGGACAGAAATACTTATTATAAGTCTAATAATAGTTTTATATTTGATAACTTTGAAAAAACAGTACAGGGATTAAAAGAACTTCTTGCTTTACAAAATAAATAAAATTAAAATAACAAATTAAAAAGCAAAACAGTTAAATAAAAATAAGTAAGAAAACATTAACACAAAGATGGCTTAAAAAGCCATTTTTGTTAACAATATAAGTGCATGTGTGCGCACGCATAATTGCATAAGGATAGGTAATAATAAGTAAGAATATATAAGTTAATATAAGTTCATATGAAGGCATATGAATTTCTTTCATGATGTAAAAAACAGAATGAAAAAGTTGCTTTACAAAATAAAATGGTTAAACCGCACAAATGAGCGGCACGCAGAAGAATGTGCAGCATACAGAAGAATGGAGATTTATATGCAGGATGAAAAATTAGAATTAATGAAAAACGCCAGAATTCCTAAAGCTCTATGGAAAATTGGAATGCCAACGATGGTGGGAATGCTGGTGGCATCCCTCTACACATTGGTAGATGCTTATTATGTGGGGGGACTTGGAACATCAGCAGTGGGCGCAGTATCGGTGTCTTTTCCCATAGGACAAATTGTGATTGGGTTGGGAGCGTTGTTTGGAAGCGGGGCGGCTTCTTACATTGCAAGATTATTTGGTGAAAGTAATTATGAGGAAGCAAACAAAACTGCATCCACGGCATTATTTTTAAGTCTGGCAGTGGGAGTCATATTAATTATTCTTGCTCTTATTTTCTTAGATCCATTACTTATCATGTTGGGAGCAACGGAAACCATATTACCCTATGCAAGAAAATATGCATCTATATATATTGCAGGGTCGATTTTTAATTTCTTTACAGTAACAGTCAGTAATACGATAACAGCAGAAGGTGCAACACGTTATTCCATGATAGCCCAGATTACCGGTGGTGTAGTGAATCTGATTCTGGCACCAATCATGATATATTCATTGAAATGGGGAATCCGTGGCGCAGCTGTTGCAACATTAATCTCTATGGCGATTTCATTTTTGCTATATGCAAGATACATTGTCGTCAAAGTTGGAACATTAAGATTTCATATAAAATATGTTATATTTGATAAAAAAATATTTAAGGGCATTTTAAGCGTAGGAATTCCGGTATTTGTATTTCAGTTACTGGCGAGTATGGCTATTGCATTGACCAATACTGCAGCAAGTCGTTATGGTGATAATGCAGTGGCGGCTATGGGTATTGTAACAAGAATTCTTGCACTTGGATTTGGAGTGATTTATGGTTTCCTCCGTGGATTTCAGCCGATAGCGGGATACAATTATGGCGCCCGCAAGTTCGACAGATTAAAGGAGGCTTTAAGAGTTTCCATTCGCTGGACTACCTGGTTTTCTATTATATCTGCAGTACTATTGCTTTTATTTGCACCACAGATTATGGCACTCTTTAGTCAAGATAAAGAGGTAATTATGACTGGAAGTTATGCTCTTCGAATAGGAGCCATACCATTTATTACATATGGTTTTGTACTAGTATATGCAATGCTTTTTTTAGCATTGGGTAAAACAATAGAAGGTGCAATATTTACCTTTTCACGGCAAGGAGTATTTTTTATTCCATTAATATTATTACTTCCAAGATTTTTAGGAATAAAGGGTATTATGTATGCACAACCTGTGGCGGATATCCTGACATTTGTATTATGCTTATTCTTTTCTATGAAAATCAATAAAATGTTAAACAATGAGGTGGAAGAATGAGGAAATACTTATAAATATTTTGGTTTTTAGATTTAAAATCAAAGAACTGACCCTTCATTTTTCTTGAAAAACTGATAACTAAATCCCATAAAACGGGAAAGCAGGAAAAAGCTGATTATTGTGCCTTCTCTTATATTAAGGGTATTTCCGGACAAAAAAGAAATTAGCAGAGTACCACATAAAAATACAACATCAAACCATTTCCGGGTATAGGTCAGATTCTTTCCAAGTTTCTGGCCTATTATAATGCATAAACTTTCTAAAGGGAACTTAATGATTTCGATGGCTAAAATCAGACCAAGACTGACGGAAGCCAGAAGTAGCCCTGATAGAAATATCAATACCCTTAAAAGATATGAATGAATGACAAAATCAGCCAGAAGATAATAAACAAACAGATTGATAATGTAGCCATTTGCTATGGTTGCGATAATCTGAATCATATCTTTATAATGAAATGGGGTTTTGCGAATAACAAAATATGTTATAAAAAATATAAGGTTCAGGATATTAAGCAAAGTTCCCACTTGAAAGTGAAACAGTTCAGCCACAGTTAATGCGAAGGCATTTAACATACTCTGTCCGATTCCTGCTTTGATTTGAAGAGAAATGCCAAGACCAAGCATAAGGAAAGCAAATATAGAATAAATAGTTTTTTTGAGATATCCATTTTTTGTTATTTGTAGTTGATTTTTTTTCATTGGTCTCCTCTTTCCTGAGCTGCTTAACATGTATTAAGTTTATTGTTTTGATTTATAATGGATTATGTTATATTAAAATAAAATTAATAAATATGAGAAATCTCACATTTGGAGGGAAAAATGAATCAGTTTGTCGTTGAAAAAATACCAGCTGCAATATTTGAAAAAGGTAAAAAAATTACTTTTTTAAAAGACAGTAATATTTTTACGATAAATAGTAAAATAACTCATTGTTATCTTATCCTTTCCGGAATGGTAAAAATTTATATTGATCATGAAAACGGACGACGTTCAATTCTTGATTTTGTGGGAGAAAATGATTGGCTGGGAGAACTTTCCATTTTTGGAAGTGAGACCGATATCAAAGAAAACAAAGTGCTTCAGGAAGTCCAGTGCCTGGCATTTGACATTGATGAATTACGCCAGATGTGTAAAGAAGATGCTGATATTTCCTTTTATTTTGCTTCCTATACGGCAGGTAAACTTCTGGTAAGAAGCTATAGGATGAGCGAATATCTGAATTATTCTTTAGACAGAAGACTGGCAGAATTTATTTTTCAATATCAGCAAAATGGAATATATAATATTCCTCACACAGATGTTTCGGAGTATATGAATGTTAGTTACCGTCATGTTTTATATGTAATTAAACATTTCTGTGAAACAGGTATCCTCACAAAGAAACATGGATATGAAATTACAGACTATGATATGTTGAAAAAAATATGTGGTAAATAAATATTTTCAAAGAAAGTTAAAGCTCCTTGTTTTGGTTTATACCAAAAACAGGGAGCTTTTTTGTATGGATTCAAATATTAATAAAAAAATTTATTCAAAATGCACTTTAACATATATTTAACAAAAAATTAACGTTGAAGAATATTTGGAAGGTAATATACAGACATCAGATGCCACAAAGAAAAAGCAGCTGAGCAACTATTGAAAAAAATAATAAGAAAAAAGAGGAAATAAATTATGAACGCACAAGGAAAAAGTATTGTTGTAACAGGTGGAGGAAATGGTGTTGGAAGAGAACTGGTGTTACAGCTTCTTGGAAAAGGAGCAACAGTTTTTGCAGCTGATATCAATGAAGAAGCATTAAAAGAAACAGTGAATCGGGCAGGAAATAACAAAAGATTATTCACCTATGTGGTAGATATATCGAAAAAGGATTCTGTATTTGCTTTTGCAGAACAGGTGATAGAAGAACACAAAAAAGTAGATGGAATTATTAATAATGCGGGTATCATACAACCCTTCGTTTATCTGAATGAATTGGAAATGGATCGGATAGAAAGAGTAATGAATATTAACTTTTATGGAACCCTTTATATGGTAAAAGCATTCTTACCCTATCTGCTAAAACGTCCGGAGGCCCATATTGTGAATGTATCAAGTATGGGAGGTTTTTTACCGGTACCGGGACAGAGTATTTACGGGGCATCAAAAGCAGCAGTGAAACTGATGACAGAAGGCCTGTCTTCAGAACTGAAAGGAACAAATGTAAATGTTTCAGTAGTTATTCCAGGAGGAATTGCAACAGATATTAAAAAGAATTCTGACATTGCATATAAGGTATCAGGTGAAAGCAGCAAATTCAATATGGTACTCACTCCTGCGAAAGCAGCTGAATTGATTATCAAAGCCATGGAGAAAAAGAAACTTCGTAGTTATATAGGAAAAGACTGTAATGTGATGAACGCACTTTATAAACTCAATTCAATATTTGCTATGAATATGATTAACAAGGTAATGAGTG
>Ga0302288_1002219_pt1 | contig 11610 bp, 11 predicted proteins | sample III_Fen_N1_1_FD_194549 | JGI IMG/M metagenome (GOLD analysis project Ga0302288, IMG submission 194549) | Peat permafrost microbial communities from Stordalen Mire near Abisko, Sweden - III_Fen_N1_1 | ecosystem: Environmental > Terrestrial > Soil > Wetlands > Permafrost | place: Sweden: Abisko...
TCTGAGCAAAAACCGCATCTTTTAATTCGGCTAATTTTGCTGGATCAGCGCCGTAATTGATCGCCAAACTGTACTTCGGTTCAGGAAATTTCTCTACCGAAGGATTGGCATCAATGGAATAAACGCTGCTTTTATCTTCGCGAATAACTTCCAGCAACCGGGTTGTCAAAATTTTACTTACAGCACTAATCAACAGATTGTTTCTTCGGCTATATTCATAATTCCCATGAAAAACAAGGTATTGCATGCTCTTGGCATCCTGTCCTTTATAAACCGTTTTCTCAACAACTCCTAAAGGTTCATTAATTCCATCGTCCTTCCAATTTTCATTTTTATGGGTCGATGGAATTGATGCCAGGTATTTCGCCACCAGTTGTTTCAAAGCTTCCTTATCAATCTTTCCAACGAAGAAAAACTTAAAGTCGCTTGCATCGCTGAAACGCTCATGATTGATTTCGGTTATTCTCGACAAATCGGCTTCTTTCAATATTTCTGCAGTCATCGGTCGTTTGCGTGGACTGTGATTGGTGGAGACCACCAACAAGGTATCCTGAAATGCCGCTTCCGGAGATGACTTTTTGTTTTCCAGAACACCGGCAGTGCGCGTCATAAACGAATTAAACGCCGACTGGTCGGTGCGCTGACCCACAAAATACATGTAAATCAACTGGAATAAGCTTTCTGCATCTTTAACCGAAGAACCACCGCCAAATCCTTCGCGCAAATCACTAATGTAAGGACTGATTGAAACGGCTTTTCCTGACAGGAGTTTATCCAGCGATACTTTATCGAAATCGCCCAAGCCACTCAAAGCAAGAATTGACGGAGCTATTTCAGCCGAAACATCATCTTTTTGTTCGTAAATCGAATTTCCGCCTAAACTGTATGCCGAGAAAAGAATTTCATCGTCCTTAAAATCGGTGGCTTTGACAATCACTTTGGCACCATTCGATAGCGTCCATTCTTCGGCATCAACCGGATCAATTTTTCGGATTGAAGTAATTGTACCCGCTGTTGGTTCTACTGGAATTAGTGGTTTATCGGTAACATTATCGGCATAAGCTACGATCGGAGTTTTTTCAACTTCATCGAGATACCTACGGATGTCAGCTTCAGTCGGAACAACGGCGCCCTCAACTTGCGGAGCCGTTAAAATAACCACTCTGTTTTCCTTTGAAATCCACTTCTGAGCCAACGCATTTACTTCTTCCAATTTAATTTCAGGAATAAATGCCTGATAGTATTTGTATTCGTTTTCGATGCCAGGGAAAGGCTCTTCGGTAGTTAAAAAATTTCGTTTGTACTCCTCAGCATAACTGTTCGATTTTTGTTTTTCTTTTTCCTTGAATAAATTCTCCATGGATGTCAGCATTGCGGTTTTCTGCCTATCAAGTTCAGTCTGCGTGAAACCAAATTTCAGAACCCGTTCGTTTTCGGCAAGTACTGCTTTTAACCCAACTTCAATTTTGCCATTCTGGCAAACGGCAACCGAATTGTAAACACTTTTCGGACCAAAAAGCGCTCCATAACTCGAATTTGCCATCAGGAACGGCGGGTTTTCTTTTTGCGTCTCCTCAGCTAACCGTTCATTGATCATGCCACTGTATAATCCCTCAACAATACTCTGGCGGTAATCGCCAATCGTCTTCGACTTTTTGAGTGGATGTTTATAATAAACCTGGGCAACGGCATACTGCGCTTCCTTATCAGTCACAACTGAAACTAAAGTTTCTTTGTGATCAGGAACATCATAAGTAATTTTTTCCCTTGGAACTTTAGTTGCCGGAATTTTGGAGAATGTTTCTGTAATTTGTTTTACCATCGCCTGTTGATCGAAATCACCAACAACAACAACGGCTTCCAGATCGGGTCGATACCAATCTTTCCGGAACTTACGCAACAATTCGGGAGCAAAATGATCGACAATTTCCATTTTACCAATCGGAAGACGGTCGGCGTATTTCGAATTATGCAAGAACACCGGAAGCCATTTTTGCATCATCCGTTCGTCGGCATCGCGGCCACCACGCCATTCCTCATGAATAACTCCCCGTTCCTTCTCGATTTCATCGTCGGCATCGGTAACCTGACTGGCCCAATCGTACAATACCTGCAATCCCTTATCCATGAACTTTGCACTATCGAGCGGAACTTTAATCATGTAAACGGTTTCATCGAAGCTGGTATAAGCATTGATTTCCGGCCCAAATTCCATCCCGATCGATTCCAGGTAATTAATCAGCTCATGTTTCGGAAAATTTTTGGTTCCGTTAAAAGCCAGATGCTCGGCAAAATGAGCCAATCCCAATTGATTGTCATCTTCTTCAACCGAACCGGCCCGCACAACCAGGTAAAGATCGGCTCTGTTTTTCGGGGTGCTGTTTGCCCGCACATAATAAGTCATTCCGTTTGCCAAAACCCCTTTAGCAACTTTGGGGTCGGTTGGTATCGGATCGGTCAGTTTAAACGGTGTCTGACCAAAGCAAAGCGTTGCAGCCAGTATCCAAATTACGGTGAGTGTTCTTCTCATTTTCGATGTATTTTTTCGTTTGTTATTTTACTTCAGATACTTTTCGATCGCCCTTGCAAAAGCGCTTTCTTCGTTTGACCTGGCCGACAAAAAGCGACCTTTCATTTCAGCAGGCCCATTTTCAACGATGTACGAATAGTTGGTAAACTCCAGCAAGTCCAGATCATTGAAATCGTTGCCAATGCCAAGCGTAAATTCATGTTCAATCTTTAAGGTATCGCAGACAAACTTCACCCCGTTCCCTTTCGAAACCGACTGATGAAAAATTTCCATCCAGATATAACCGGTTTCGAGCGGCGAACTTGTCCTGACAACTTTTACTTCCTGAAATTGATCTTCAATGGCCTTCTTAAGAGACAGAAAACGCTCCAAATTGTTCGGAAAAACAACCAGAAACTGACAGGCTTCCGAGGCAATTTGCTGTTCTGTTAGCAAAAGTTCGGCATCCGACTGGTGATATTCAAAATAGCTTTCAAATTCGGTACACGGAATGCTTCCACGATGATACCAACATTTGTGATTTTCAGGAACTGGCTTAAAAAGGTGAAAATTGAGATCGTTCCGGATCAAAAAATCAGACAGTTGCTGAACGACTTCTTTATTCAAGTTTTGATGATAAAGCAACTTATCATTCCTTCGGTCGTAAACACCTGCACCGGAAGAAAAAACGACATAATCGAATGGAATTTCCTGAGAAATAACCTCAACGGTTTTTTTCAGGTTTCGACCGGTTGCAATTACCCGTACTATTCCTTTTTCGCCCAATGCGTGAAGCGTATCGATATTTTCCGCAGAAATTGACTTGTCATTCTTCAAAAAAGTACCATCCAGATCGGTTGCTACAAGCTTTAACATAGGATTTCAATTCGTGTTCATTTTCAATTGCGAAAGTACTCAGAAAAAGGCTCTGCCAAAGAAAAAAGGCAAAATTTGTCAATACGCAAGATGCCGGAATAAAAGCTAAATTGTAGTGTTTACCGGAGCCGGAAGCGCGTTTATCGAAAAAATCAGAATCCTTTTGCGGGTATCACTATATTAGCCTTGATTTTATATCTTTGTTGACCCAAAATTAGAACTACTAAGAATGAAAATTGCATTAATCGGTTACGGAAAGATGGGGAAAGAGATTGAAAAAATAGCTCTTGACCGCGGACACGAAATAGTATTAAAAATCGATATTACCAACCCGGAAGATCTGAATTTGGCCAATCTGAAAAAAGCGGATGTTGCGATTGAATTCACTACGCCTGCTTCGGCTACAGCCAATTACAAGTTATGTTTCGAAGCCGGAATTCCGGTGGTAAGCGGAACTACCGGTTGGCTTGAAAAGCAAGCAGAAGTGTATCAATTTTGCAAAGATTTGAACGGGACTTTTTTCCATACAACCAATTTTAGTCTGGGAGTAAATATTTTCTTTGCCCTAAATAAAAAACTGGCCAAATTGATGGGCAACCACCCTGAATATACGGTTGAAATGAAGGAAATTCATCATACCCAAAAGCTTGATGCACCTAGCGGAACAGCCATAACTCTGGCCGAAGGAATTATCGAAAACATTCCATCCAAAAAATCATGGGTTAATTGCACCACCGGCCTTGCTGACGAAGTTGGCATTATTTCGGAGCGCGAAGGCCAGGTTCCCGGCACACACATCATCAATTACGATTCGGAAGTTGATTACATTGAAATAACCCATTGCGCCAAAAACCGCAAAGGACTTGCATTCGGAGCTGTTTTGGCTGCCGAATACAGTTTCGGCAAAAAAGGAATTTTGTCGATGAATGATTTGTTAAATCTTTAAAATACAATAAAAATGAAGGAAATACTTTCTAATAAATGGTTCAAGTTTGCCCTGGTTGGTTTTATATACTTGCTTTGGGTAATCTGGATCGAAAGCTTTTTATGGCTGATCGGCCTTGCAGTGATTTTTGATATTTATATCTCGAAGAAAGTTCATTGGGCTTTCTGGAAAAAGAAAAACACTCCGGACGGAAAACAGACCAAAGTAGTTGAATGGGTTGATGCCATCATCTTTGCGGTAATTGCAGCTACATTTATCCGTATGTTTTTTATTGAAGCATATACCATCCCAACTTCCTCGATGGAAAAATCGATGTTGATTGGTGACTACCTGTTTGTAAGCAAAATGTCATACGGTCCAAAACTTCCGAACACTCCACTTTCGTTCCCGTTTGTACACCACACCATGCCTTTATCGAAAACTCAGAAATCGTATGTGGAGTGGATAAAAAATCCATACAAACGCATTGCCGGTTTCGGAAAAGTAAAAAACAATGACGTAGTCGTTTTCAACTTTCCGGAAGGAGATACCGTTGCTGTAAATGTTCAGAACCAGAGCTATTATTCGCTGGTTCGCAATTATGGCAGAAAGCGTGTTTGGGATGAAAAGGAAACATTTGGAGAAATCATTGCCCGTCCAGTCGACAAACGCGAAAATTACATCAAACGTTGTGTGGGTATTGCCGGCGACGTGATTGAGCTGAAAGGCGGACAGCTTTATGTAAATGGTAAAGAACAGACTCATTTTCCGGGAATGCAACGCGAAAGCATTGTAACAACCGATGGGACTGGCATCAACAAGCGTATGCTAGAGCAGATGAATATTGCTGAAGACGATCGTCACGTGATCTCAAATACCCAGTATCTCTTTCCGTTAACATTGGACAATGAACAGAAACTGAAAGCCTTGAAAAATGTAAAATCGCTTCAACCAACAGTGGTAACTGCCGGAAACTGGGATCAGAATATTTTCCCATTCAGCAACAAGTACCCTTGGAATGTGGATAATTTCGGGCCGCTCGAAATTCCGAAAAAAGGACAAACAGTGAAACTGACCTTGGATAATCTGCCATTGTATCAGCGCATTATTGACTTATATGAAGAGAACGACCTCAAGGTAAAAGACAGTACCATTTATATTAACGGTTCAGCTGCCGACAGCTATACCTTCAAAATGGATTATTACTGGATGATGGGCGATAACCGCAACAACTCGGCAGACTCGCGTTACTGGGGTTTTGTTCCTGAAGACCATATTGTTGGAAAAGCAGTATTCATCTGGCTTTCGATGGACAAAGACCAACCTTTCTACAACAAAATTCGCTGGAGCCGTCTATTCTCTTTTGTACATTAGAAACATAAATAAACGATAGCAAAAGAGGGTAATCTGCAAGATTATCCTCTTTTGCATTAATGATGATTCATTCTCATAAAAAATCCCGTTTGTTATCGATCAGGCTTTTAGTTACTTTTGTCGCAGATAATACAAATGATATGTCCTGGAAAGTTATTGCGTTTTTAATTCTAACGGTTCTGCTGGTCATTTTTACCATTCAGAACCAATTACTGCTGAACATCAAATTTATCCATTGGAAAATGGAAGATGTTCCGGTTGTGTATGTTTTGCTTTTCGGACTGATCTTTGGTTTTTTGCTTTCCATGATGATACAACTTCCAACCATCATGCGATTGAGAAGAGATCTCAAAAAAGTGGTTCATGAACTTGAAAAAAGCGAAGAAATTGTGGCCGATAAGGATGAAGTTGTTGATTCGGAAGGTGTGAGCATGGGAAGCGACTACAAAGGCGGATTTTTCAACGAATAACAATGACGCAACCTACCGGAATACTGCTGAGCACAGCATACTTTGCACCTGTCAGATATTTTTCGAAACTGGCTGCGTATCCTGAAATTTACATCGAACAGCACGAAAATTTCGTCAAACAAACGTACCGAAACCGCACAGTTATTTTGGGTGCGAACGGTCCCATTTCGCTTATCGTTCCGGTTGAAAAAGGACGTTCGCAGAAAGTAAAAATCAAAGATTTGCGGATTGCCTACGACGAAGAATGGCAGAGAAACCACTGGCGAACCATCTTTTCGGCCTATAACTCCTCCCCTTTCTTCGAATACTATGCCGACGACATTGAATCTTTTTTCCGGAAAAAGCATGAATTTCTGTTCGATTTCAATCGGAAAATCACCGAAACAATATTGGAAACGCTGGAAATTCCGGTCAGTTTAACCCTGACCGATGATTTTGAGCTGCTGCCTGAAAACTGCCTGAATTCCAGAGAACAGATCAGCCCCAAAACCCATTTAATTGAACCTGATCCGCATTTCATTGCTCAACCGTACACCCAGGTTTTTGCCGAAAAATTTGGATTCGTTCCAGATTTAAGCATTCTGGATTTGCTGTTTAACGAAGGCCCGTCGGCACATTCAGTTTTAGTGGATTGTTTTCAGGAATAAACTATCTAACCGATTGTTTTTCAGGCATCCAATTCAGGGCTTTCAAAATTACATTACAAAGCAATAATACGAATTTAATCGGGAGGAAACTGTTGCAGCATCAAATTTGACAGTAACGCAACATTTTACCTGGCAACAGCATATTTGGTTTTAATGGCATTCAACTGATCAACAAAAGCCTGAATGAGTTGAAGTTTCGGATCGTTTTTAGTGAACCGTATGTAGTGATTTTCATTTCCATTACTGAAATAAATCCAATCGTCGCAGCCATCAAAGCTAACGTTTGAGCCGTTCAGATTAAGCTTCTTCAGTTCGGCAAAATCAAGTTTGGCAAGCAATGCATCAAGTTCAGTGGTGTTTATCTGCCCGATTTTCTCTACCGAAGGTTTATTTGTACTGCAATTGGCGTAGTTCACATACCTGACCGAATTTTGGGCAATCGTTAAAGTATCGTTTACGGTACACCAGCCACAAACGGTTCCTGTTTTAATAATCAGATCCGCCCCCTTGCTTTTATCGTCCATCAAATCATAGGTACAAGAAAAAACAATCGAAAAAACGGCGCACATATATAGAAATTTCCGGAGCATGTTAATTCTTTTTAATACAGATGGACGAAACACGAAAAAAGTTGCCCGAAAGCAAGCATTTTTTTTGCTTTGTACCAAACAATTAAACAAATCTGAAATGATCGACCTTTTACGTACCCGCCGAAGCATCCGAAAATTTACTGAGCAGTCCATTGAAACTGATCAACTGAACATACTTAAAGAAGTTATTCTGCGTGCACCAACTTCAAAAAACTCGAACGCCTGCGAATTTATTTTTATTGATGAACCTGAATTGCTTCAGAAACTGGCACTTTGCAAACCACACGGAGCGGCACCTTTACAAACTGCAAAACTTGCCATTGCCGTTTTAGCCGACGAGAGTAAAACTGTCGCCTGGATCGAAGATTCGTCGATTGCAGCTTTTGTTACTCACATGACAGCCCATTCGCTTGGACTTGGCAGTTGTTGGATTCAGATTCGCGGGCGCGAGTATTCCGACTTGAAAACCAGCGAGGCTTATGTCTGCGAAACTCTTCATATTCCTGAAGGATTCAGAGTATTGAGCATCGTTGCCATTGGTTATGCACAACGCACACACGAAGGAAAGCCGTTTAGTGAACTGAATTTTGGAAAGATACACGCGAACGGATTTTGATCTGGCTATTTCAAATACGGCCCTTTCTCATTCCATTTCACTTCCACCTTCGACAAGTACCAGCTTTCACCGTTGTCGTTATTTCCCTGAAAGAAAAGATATGTCCTTCCATTATCGTCCTGAAACAAATGCGGGTGACCCGATTCGCTGTAATTCCAGCTTCCGGGATCGCCATTGGCCAGAAATGGTTTATTCGAAAGCCGCTCCCACTTCACCCCATCGCGACTTTTGGCTACTCCAATCTGCTGCGGATTGTTGTTGTAGGCTCCGGCATAAAACATATATAACCATTCACCCTGCTGAACGATTGATGCGCCTTCAATACAAGCGCCTTCCCATGGGAATTCTGGCTTCATGATGGGATAATCGGTCAACTGAGTCCAGTCTTCGCGGTTAAAACCGGTATTTCCGGGAGCCGAAGCCACCCCTTGAATCTGGATTTTGTATTCCGGATCGCGTGAAGCAAAGAAAAGCAGGTATTTATCGTTGAACCGAAACACTTCGGCATCAATGGCCCGACCGCAATTCCAGGCACCAGTGGGATGAAAAATCGGGTTTGTGGCATTTCTTGTAAAATGAATTCCATCATCAGAAACAGCATGGCAAATCGCATCGTTCTTCCCGTTTCCATAGGTTTGATAAAACAGGTTTACCCTGTTGTTGATTACCCGTGCGCATGGAGCACATAAACCTTTCTTCTCATATTCACCTTCCGGAGTAATTTCGCCAATCTTTGTCCATTGATTTAAATTGTGGCTTTCAGCGATTCCGATTCCCCACCCTTGAACAGGATTCGACTGATCCTTATATGCCGGAATGGAATAGTACATCAGATAACGGTTCTGAAACCGGATAACATGTGGATCTTTGGCATAAGGAACACCAATCCGCGAGGTATCGCCAAAATACATTTTGGGCAATTTTATTTGAGCAAGAGAAGTAAATGCAATTGAAAACAAAATCAAGGTCAAAAGTAAAAGTCGGTTCAGCATCAGTATGGTTTTAGAGGTTGATTAATTGGGTTTGAAAGTACAAATACAATACAGAATATCATGTCTGTTTACTCAGAGATTTCAAAAATTGCTAAAGCATTTTTTGAAATCTCACCTAGGCACAAATCTTTCCGACGAATAGTTAGGATAGTTGAACCAACCCATTAATTTTGTAAAGCGAACAACACGATTATGAAAAAAACAGCACTAATCATCTTTCTCATTATTATTGCATCTTCCGGGTTTTCAGGCAATATAAAAAAGCGTATTCCTGACCGACTGGTTGTGCTGACTTTCGACGATGCCACTGCCAGCCAATATTCGATAGTAGCTCCACTCCTGAAAGAATATGGATTTGGTGCTACTTTTTTCATCTGCGAATTTCCGCCCAACTTCGCTGACACCTCAAAATACATGAACTGGCGCCAGATTCAAAAACTTGATCAAATGGGCTTCGAGATTGCCAACCATACACGAAATCATCCGGCTATTGCAAAACTATCAGCTGATAAAATAATTGAGCAACTTAATTATATCGAGCGGAAATGCGATTCAATGAAAATTGCGCATCCGGTTACGTTTGCATATCCGGGTTACAGTCTCAGTATTCCCGTAATGAATGTACTTCAGGAAAAAGGCTATCAATTTGCCCGCGCCGGTGGCAGTCGGGCGTATGATCCGCAAACCGATCACCCGCTGTTGGTGCCAAGCTGGGCCATGAATGACAAAAACAAACCACAAATCATGGAAGCTTTCAAGGAGGCACACGATGGTAAAATAGTTGTATTGACCATTCATGGGGTTCCTGACGCTGAACATTCCTGGGTAAATACGGCTCCCGAATTGTTTAAGGAATACCTCCAATATTTTTCTGCGAATCATTTTAAAGTCATTGCCCTCCGCGATCTGGGAAAATACCTCAACGCAAAAAAAGCGATGAAAACCATTGTTCCCGATCTGAATAAAAAACTCAAAAACTAAATCCTGATCCATGAAACAATTTACTTTAATTTTAATTCTTTTGGTGTCGTTACACCTCGCCGCACAACAAACCATTCCGCTTTATCCTGCCGCTATTCCCAACAGCACTTCTTATCCCATGAAAGAAATCAAGATGGAACAAGAGGGCCAGCTTTTGGGATACCGAAGCATTTCGCAACCAACACTGGCAGTTTATCTTCCTGAACAGGCAATTGCCACTGGAGCGGCCGTAATTATATGTCCGGGTGGAGGTTACGGCATGGAAAGTTACCGTATGGAAGGAACCAACATTGCTGAAGCATTTCTCAAAAAAGGAATTGCCGCATTTATCCTGAAATACAGGTTACCAAGCGATTCAATTATGCCCGACAAGTCGGTCGGTCCATTACAAGACGCACAACAAGCCATTAAAACTGTTCGCCAGAGAGCCGAAGAATGGAAGCTGAATCCGGCAAAATCGGGATCATGGGATTTTCAGCCGGAGGGCATTTGGCATCAACAGCCGGCACTCATTTCGAAAAATCATCAAACGATGAAAATATAAGTTTACGTCCAGATTTTATGATTTTGATTTATCCGGTAATCAGCATGAAAGACGGGTTAACTCATGGCGGCTCGAGAACTAATCTGCTTGGAGAAACTCCTTCCGAAGAGCAAATTGCATTCTTTAGTAATGATCTGCAAGTCAATGGCAATACACCACCCACATGGATTACCCATACAGGCGACGATACAGTTGTTCCGATTGAAAACAGCATCAGGTTTTACCAGGAATTAATCAGAAATAAAATACCGGCTGAAATGCACCTTTATCCTGCAGGAAATCATGGCTTTGTGTTAAAATTACCAACCGACGAATGGATGAAGCCACTGTTTGACTGGATGCAAAAAACTGGAATTACGAAATAGAGAAAGAGAACAGATCGAATTAATAGGAATCCTGATTTTTCCGATAAATTTAGTGGATACAAACACGAACGAACGGCTCAAATACTCACTTTTGTGTTTATTCCAATCACATTATAGCCTTTCCAATCCGCAGTCGATCGGGTTTGCCAATTGCAATAATAGAGGTCAATTCCAAAATATTTTCTTTTAAATACATGGAAACCTCCATAAATTCGCACCGTCTGTATCTTTCCAATATTAAAATTCGAAAGTATTTCGTCCATCAAATAGGGTTTGGGAAATTTGGAAGTTGAATGAACAAAAAAATCAACATTCGAAATATTATCCAGACCATATTGTGTTTCAACAGCTTTACTGACTTTAGCCGTCAACCGGTTTGCCAGTTTTATTTTCATATCCAAAGGTTCGAAAAGCAAAATACCATAAAACATATAGGTTTGTCCGGGATTCCAACCATTCGATTTGTAGTTTTCGGTTTGTCTGATTCCAAGACCCAGAGAAAATTTCTTTGTCAACTTCCGGTAGCCAATCAACTCAAAATGGTAATATTCAAGCCTGTTTATCTGGTTGCTATAATGATCTTTATTTCCAAAAGAAATATCAGTTTTATCATTTAATGAATAAGTAATTCCAGTTGAATTCCATAAATACGAGCCGTCTGATCCCAGTTGTGAAAAACACTTCTGGGAACCAAATACAACCAGTAAAAGCAGCAATACTG
>Ga0302288_1002220_pt1 | contig 11610 bp, 7 predicted proteins | sample III_Fen_N1_1_FD_194549 | JGI IMG/M metagenome (GOLD analysis project Ga0302288, IMG submission 194549) | Peat permafrost microbial communities from Stordalen Mire near Abisko, Sweden - III_Fen_N1_1 | ecosystem: Environmental > Terrestrial > Soil > Wetlands > Permafrost | place: Sweden: Abisko...
CGAATATTTCGTAACTTATTCAGGCAAAATCTCTTTATCCATTTAAAATATTCAACGCTATGGCCAGTTACCGTCAAATCCTTTATCACCTCACTTTTCATACTAAAAACAGTGAAAAAGTATTACACAATTCTGAAAATGCTGAACTTTTTAAATACATATGGGGCATCATAAAAAATAAAAAATGTAAGCTTTACCGCATAAATGGTATTGAAGACCATATTCATATTGTATGCGATCTGCACCCTTCAATCGCTTTGGCTAATTTGCTAAAAGATATTAAAGTAGCCAGTTCAAAATGGATCAAAGAAAAGGGAATCTATCCCGACTTCTCAAACTGGGCTGAAAGCTATGGAGCATTTACTCTATCCATGAGAGAAAAAAATACCATTGTGAAATATGTGATCAATCAGCAGGAACATCATAAAAAAGTAAGCTTTCGTGAAGAGTTTATTTGGTTATTGAAGGAGAATGGCATAGCCTTTGACGAAAAATATTTGTTGTAAGTTTTTATTTAACTCTCATTGTTATTGGCACCCAATAACTTTTCCCTTCTCCCATCCATGTAATTGGTCACAACCAGTAAACTCACTGCCTTCATCCTATAAAAAAGCAAGGGACGGTTGCCACCTTGTGTATACCTTGTGTATACCTTAAGTATACCTTGTGTGTAGCTTGTGTGTTCGTGAACACATAAGCTACACCTATGCTAATCTTATTGTATACTTAATGTATACTTAAACATACACTCTGGTACAGCCCTGGTATCAGGCAAAACGGGTTATGCATTCTTTGGAGAAAAGGATGTTTGGATGGGTGATTAAATTCAGGGAAATTTATGGGCGTTGTGAAACTAGTATCGAATTCGGATTCGAAGTGCTTTTAATGCGGCTGTCTCAGGTTAAAATGTGAAGTTGTATCCTGAAAGTGATTGTTTGAAGATTAGAGTTTGGAGAAATCACCTCCGGTCATTTTATTTTATTCGCTCTTCCTGTGTTTTTTTGTTTTCCCATGGTATGAATGTCTGGCATCCCTTTTCGCTGTGATCTTTTTCTCTTTTTCAACAGATTTTTTACCCGCTGGTCTGCTTTCAATAATTACCCCTCTCGAACGATGTTGCTTATGAAATACCTGACAACCGGTTCCGAAGGTTATAAACACAGCGAAGAGAAGTAGTATCCTGAAATAGATTTTCATTTTTATTCTATTGCCTTTTCTTGATAATATATCAAAGATAAATGAAGTTATAATTTAAAACGGCATTATGGATTTCTTATTTTGTAGACCCTATATTTTAGAATCAAATAAGATCACAAAAAAAGCGCATGACTCTCATCCTGCGCTTTTCCTTATTTTTTTTTCCGTTTTCCCAGCCTTCCTAAATAACCACATTTACAATCTTGTTCGGGACTATAATTACCTTTTTCGGGATTTTTCCTTCGAGCCATTTGACCGAGGTTTCGTGAGCCAGAACCGCCTTTTCGATTTCGGCTGATGGAGTACCAACCGGCATTTCGAGCTTGAATCGTACCTTTCCGTTGAATGAAACCGGGTATTCGAATACCTCTTCGGTCAGCATGGCCGGGTCAACTTCGGGCCAGGGTGCATAGGCCAGGGTTTCGTTATTGCCATAAAGCTGCCAAAGTTCTTCAGCAAGATGAGGAGCATAGGGAGCCAGTAACTTCGCAAAGATCTCAGCAGTTTGTTTGCTTACCTTCCCCTTCTTCATGACCAGATTATTGAATACCATCAAGGCAGAGATCCCGGTATTGAATTTCATATTCTCAATATCGAAAGCCACCTTTTTGATGGTCTGGTGTAGCAGTTTCAGGGTTTCCTTGTCATCGGCTACCTCAACAATATTTTCAGGGGTTCCGAAGAAACGGGCCACGCGGTTCAGAAAGCCAAATACTCCCTTTACCCCATTTTCAGCCCAGGGCTTGGTATCGTCGAGCGGTCCCATGAACATTTCGTACAGCCGAAGGGCATCGGCGCCAAATTTGTTCACCACATCGTCAGGATTAACTACATTCTTCAACGATTTCGACATCTTTGCCACAATCTGATGTAGTTCTTCACCGGTTTCGGTATGGAAATATTTGCCTTCCTTTTCTTCCACCAGATCGCTTGCAACCTTTGCCCCGGTGGCAGTTTCGTAAGCAAAAGCAAGGATCATACCCTGGTTAAACAGCTTTTGAAAGGGCTCAGGGGTTGAAACGATGCCTAAATCGAACAGCACTTTATGCCAGAAACGGGAATACAATAAATGCAAAACGGCATGTTCGGCACCGCCAACATATAAATCTACAGGCATCCAGTAGTTTTCCAGCTTTTTGTCGAATATGGATTGATCATTGTGCGGATCAATGTAACGCAGATAATACCAGCACGATCCGGCCCATTGAGGCATTGTATTGGTTTCGCGGCGGCCTTTACGACCATTCTTGTCAACCACATATAACCATTCTGTAGCATTGGCCAAAGGTGATTCGCCACCTTCGCCCGGCTCGTATTTCTCCATGGCAGGAAGCTCAACCGGTAGTTCATCTTCAACAAGGGTCACTTCGCCATCTTCCCAGTGAATAACAGGGAAAGGCTCGCCCCAATAGCGTTGGCGGCTGAACAGCCAATCGCGCAGCCTGAAATTGATGGTGGCTTTACCGATGCTATTTGCACCCAACCATTCCACTACTTTTTCGATGCCCTGCTTTTTGCCCAGGCCATTCAGATCAAGACCAATTGCAGGATTAGCTGAATTAATGTATTCGCCATCTTCGGTCCAGCAGGCTTCTCCTGCCAAAACTTTGGATCGGGTTTCCGAATCTGCGCTCTTTGGATCGAGGATGCAGACAATCGGAATGTCGAACTTCTGAGCGAACTCGAAGTCACGGTTATCGTGTGCAGGTACGGCCATTATGGCACCGGTTCCATATCCCATCAGCACATAGTCGGCCACCCAGATTGGGATTGGCATTCCAGTGATTGGGTTGATGGCATTTCGTCCGGTGAACACTCCAGTTTTATCTTTGGCCAGTTCGGTACGGTCAAGGTCAGACTTCAGCGAGGCTGCCTGTATATATTGATTGAATTTATCTTTGTTTTCAGGAGTCACCAGAGTATCCAGTATAGGATGTTCGGGAGAAACAACCATATAGGTAGCCCCAAACAGGGTATCGGGACGCGTGGTATACACACGCAGTTTCTCGTTCATGCCTTCTACGACAAAATCCACTTCGGCGCCGGTTGACTTACCAATCCAGTTCTTCTGCATGTCTTTAACGCCTTCGGGCCAGTCCAGATCGTCCAATCCCTTTAACAACCTTTCGGCGTAATGAGGAATACGGAGTAACCATTGTTTCAGGTTTTTTCGGGTTACCTGATTGCCGCATTTTTCGTGTGAGCCATCAGTAAGCACCTCTTCATTGGCACATACCGTTTTGCAGGACTGACACCACCAAACCTGGGCATTGTCATAATAGGCAAGGCGTTTTTTCCCAATGTATTCGTTGACTGCAGCGGCTCCCTGGGTCTGAATGTCAGAAGGAACAGGTAGTTCACTGATAGGTCGTCCTTTCCCAGCTTCGGCATCAAACCAGGTGTTATACAATTTGGTAAATATCCATTGGGTCCAGCGAAAATATTTTGGATCGGTGGTATTGATTTCCCGGTCCCAGTCGTAGCTCAATCCAAGAGATTTGATCTGACGTCGGAAGTTATCGCAGTTTTTATTGGTTGTAACGGCTGGGTGTGTCCCTGTTTGTATGGCATATTGTTCGGCAGGCAATCCAAAGGCGTCCCAACCCATGGGGTGAAGTACGTTAAACCCTTTCATCCGCTTGTAACGGCATATGATATCGGTAGCGGTATAACCCTCAGGATGCCCTACGTGAAGTCCTGCCCCGGAAGGATAGGGAAACATGTCGAGCACGTAATATTTTGGTCTTGAGAAGTCGTTAGTCGTTTTAAACGTCTGGTGTTCTTCCCAGTATTTTTGCCATTTGGGCTCAATTTCGGAGAAATTGTATTCCATTTTAATGAGTATGATAAAGGTTTCGGACTATTAACGGCAAAGATAGAAAGAATGTTGCAAGTACGAAGGCAGGTGAATTGGAATTGTAAATCTTTGCCGAATTGGATCTATTGAAGCATTGGCTTCACAATATAGATACCATATCTTATTGTTACACAGATATTTACAACATATTGTAAAGTGTTAAAAAATCTTAATTTATAAACTTTCATCCCGACAGGACGTTTTTAACAGACACATTTAAAACAAAAACTATGAAGTACGTTGTATTGGGCTCGCTTGGAAATATCAGCAAGCCACTAGCAGAAAAATTAATTGCTGCCAGAAACGATGTAACCATTGTAAGCAGCAGACCAGAGAGAACTGAACAGATCCTCTTGTTGGGCGCAAAAGCTGCCATCGGTTCAGTAGAAGATGTCGCTTTCCTGACCAGAACCTTTAAGGGAGCTGATGCTGTTTATACCATGATTCCACCAAATTTCGGCACAGGTAATTGGAAGCTTTTTATTGCCAGGATAGGCGAGAATATTGCTTCTGCCATCAAAGCTTCAGGAGTGAAAAATGTGGTTAACCTAAGTAGTATAGGTGCTCACATGAGAGAGGGCTGCGGACCTGTCAGCGGATTATTCGCTGTCGAACAGTCACTAAATGACTTATCCGGAGTGAACGTAAAACACCTTCGTGCCGGATTTTTCTTTACAAACTTCCTAACCAGTATTGGGATGATTCATGATAAAGGGATTATTGGCGGTAACTATGGCGAAAATGCCAGAATGGTATTGTCTCATCCCAATGATATTGCTGAAGCTGCATACAAAGAATTGACCGATCTGTCATTCAAAGGGAAAAGTGTTCGCTATTTAGCCAGTGACGAGAAAACCACCGGCCAGGTTGCTTCCGTATTGGGCAAAGCAATCGGTAAACCAGACCTCTCATGGGTGAATTTTAGCGACAAGGATACCTTATCGGGAATGATCCAAATGGGATTATCTGAAGAGGTGGCTAAGAACTACACCGAAATGGGTAGTGCTATGCGCAGCGGTGAAATGGAATCAGATTACAACAGGAATCGTCCTTCAGTGTTTGGGAAAACCAAACTGGAGACCTGGGCTCCCGTTTTTGCTACCGTTTATCGCCAGCCACAACCTGCAAGAACTTCTCATTAAGTATTAATTTTAAATCAGCAGGTGACTACTGATAACTGACGTAAAAAAGTCATTAGTCATTCGGAAATGGTGATGAAAGCAACTTTTCTAATGACTAATGACTATTTTCTATTGACAATCAGCCAGTTGTTGGTTTTATTCCAACAAATATCAGACTGTAATGCTATTGACTTACCTTAAAATTTGTCGTACCAAAGCAGATTTTCCCATTTTTAGTAATTCCTTCCACTGTGACTACATATTGTGTCTGTTCGTCAGAAGTAAAAAAATCAATATTTGCTTTTCCGTCCTCGAAACTTAAACGTGGGTCCCAGAACAAAGTCGGGCGGCAGTCGGGTGTATCGCTTTTGATATTTTCGGGAGTATAGCTGGGAGAATAAAATTTTTGAGGCTTATGAAAGCCATTTACATTCAACGTGATTCTACCTTTGATATATTCTCTACTTGTCTCATAAGGGTTAACTCTTTTCAGGTAAATGGCAATGACTCCACCATTTGCCCCTTTTGACCCATATAGAGCCCTGTTTGCAGCATTAGTCAGTACGTCAATTTTATCTATTTCACTCATGGGTATTCTTTCCATCTCTTTCTCGCCTTCCGTCCCATAATATTCTCTTCCATCAATAATGAAAACAGATGGGGCAGCACCATGCCATGAAACCTTGCCAACCAGATATTCAAATACATTGCTGAACATATAATCTTCCTTGGTCGCTGTAAAGGATTTGTCGGGGATTGAGTATAATTTGAAAGAGGTGCTTTTGCTGTCATTCAACTGATTCGTCTTTTCCACAACATCAACTCCTCCCAATAAAATGCTTCCATTCTCAGGATTAAATCCTAAATCCCTCATTTGCCGGAAGGTATTGTCGCGGTAAAAATTCAATGTTGGCTCAATGTCGAAGCAAGTCTTTGTCAGCGAATCGGCAGTAACACTAAAATCAGCTTTTCTGACTGGATCTAGAATAATCTCAGTATTCCGCGTTCCACTTTTTGTTCTTGCATTGAGCATCACCCCTATCGAATCCATAAGGAAAACCCGCTCAAATTTAAACCGGCCTTGCTGGTCAGTGGCGGCACTGTCGATTACATAATTTTTTCGGACGGTAGACATTAGCACTTTTGCAGCAGCCTGAGGCCCTTGCCACAAAAATTTTTTTACTCTTCCTTTAATTTCAAAACCGGCATCGTTCCAATCGTCAAGGCTGGCTGTTTTATTCGTCTCCACCTCGTTCCACAAGTAAGCCCTCCAACCGTTGACCAGCATCAGCAGATCAATCTTTTCGGTCGAAGAGATTGACTTTTCATCGATAAAATAGGAAGCAGGCAACTCAATGGCCCCTTTCAGGTCAGAATCAAGCAACAAGTAACTTTTAATGTTTTGGCTATTTCTCCCAAAAGCAAAGTAGTTTTTATTTACTACGGCTACCGACAGCGTTGAAGTGATAGAATCCCCTGGGGAGAGAATAGCTTCTGCTCCAATGGTTACTTTTTCTCGGGGTTTGAACTGATTCTTGTCTATTTGAAGTTTGATAATATCAGCATTACCGTCATCAACAAATATTAATCGTTCGGTGAAAGCATTTAGAGCTGAATCGAGTAAAGTGATTTTTGAAATTCCTTTAGGGAAAAGGTTTTTGCTTAAATTAAGTACTTCCGAAAAATCGGTCATGTCAATTTTCTGATGGAATAGAACAATTCCTTTATGCGACGCAACAAAATAAAATGGCCGGTGAAGCGCTAATTTCATATTTGTGTACAGAACGAATTTTAGCGCATTTGTATTGTCTTTATAGTTTAAACTGATACCATCGGTCAGTGCTGTGGGCAGTTTGATTTTCATTTCGGGATACCGGTCGATCGTGGCATAATAAGACCTCTCATCAACAGGCATCATAATGAACTTACCCATCCCAAGATAGCTTGTATTGAACGAAACGATAGTATCACCAAGATCATCCATTATTCTGCCGCTTACGTTTATTCCCTTTCCCTTTTGATCGATGGCTTTAAAAGCTACGGTATTGCGTGCGTTTAGAACCAGATTTCCTCCTTCTGGCAAAAAGGCAACTTCTATTTTTGGATTTTCAGTCAGTTGTTTATTGCCAATATCAATTGAATTTAATGGCCCGGCAACGCAGATTTTCTTGTGGAAACAAGCTTCTTCGCCAAAGTTTATAAGGTATTTGGTATATGCCCTGATGGTGTATATTCCCGGTGCAATTGCATCTGTTCTGAAATCTCCCTGCGCCTGTCCTTTTATCGAAAACAGGATCATCTCTTTTACAACTTTCCCTTCTTTGGAAACCAGTTGAACAAATATATTTCTGTAGTTTGAATTTAGTTGATGGGTAATGCCATTCACCTGGTAGGCTTTCAACCAGATGACATCACCTGGGGCATACAATTCACGGTCAACATGCAGGTACAATTTTTCGAAAAGTGCTGGCTTTTGGGATAGGGTCAAACTGTCAATTTCCTGAGCAGAAAGCTGTACGAAAATGAATAACAGAAAAAGGGTGGAGTAAGTTAGTTTTTTCATTTGCAAGAAAATCATAGTTGCGTATTCTTATCCAAGCTATTTTTTACTGACCGAAAAGCTGGTTGTTCCAAAACATATTTTACCGTTTTTACTGATGCCTTCCAGGTAAACGACATAATCTGTTGCTTCATCTGAAGTGAAAAAGTCGAGATTTGCCTTTCCGTTTACAATACTAACATTGGGATTCCAGTATAAAGTTGGCCTGAAATCCGGTTTTGGCAAGTTAATATTCTCAAGCGTATATTTGGGTGAATAGAATTTGGCTGGCATGTTAAAACCTTGTAATTCAGGGATAATTCTTCCTTTCACATAGTCGTCGTATTGAGCAACCAGACGATTTAACTTTAGGTAAACAAGGATTTGCCCAATTGAACTTTTTTGTTTGATTTTTAGCGGATCATCTGGCTTATCATAGGTGGTTATTAGTGGATTATCATAGGGAATAAGCGGATTATCCCAAATATCTATCCTTTCAACATCTCGAACTCGCACGGTCTTGAATTCACGCATATCACGTTCGGATAAATTAACTATAAATTTGTAAACTCTGGAACCCTTTGCTAAGATTTCATTACCCGACTCATCAACGTCTTCCCTAAAACCAGGTACATTGTAAACCAAATAATCAACCAGATTACGAAATCGGTTGTCATCCTTCATTGGAGTTAACGTTCTATCGGCCCATGGAATTTCAGCGAAACTGAGTCCAAAAGCCTTACTCTTATCTTCAACAACATCAACACCTTCCAATAAAATCGTTCCCTTTTCAGGATTGAATTCCAATTCCTTCATTTGACGGAAAGAATTATCACGATTAAAATTTGGATTCAAAACAATTTCAAAACAGATGGATTTCAGCATCGCTGCGGAAACTTGAGAATCCTTTTTCGGTGAAGGATCAAGTATGATTTCTGCATTACTGGTTCCATTTTTTGTCCTCGCATTGATCATCACTTTTATGGTATCCACTACGAATGTATGTTTGAAAAGAAAACGTCCATACTGGTCAGTAATGGCCTTTCCAATACAAAAATTCCTGAATATATAATCCAATGAAACCTCAGCTTCGGGAACAGGCGCTTTCCACAGAAGTTTTTTCACATAGCCCGAAATGTTGATCCCTGCATCATTCCAATCGTCGTTTGACGGTTGTGGAGTTTGCTCAACATCGTCCCACAGGTATGATCTCCATCCGTGAACCAACATTAGCAAATCAAGTTTTTCGGCTGAGGTATGGAACTTATCGTTCACAAAATAAGTTGCCGGAGATTCGATCACTCCTTTCAAATCGGAGTCGAGTAGCAAATAACTTTTAATGTTTTGGCTATTCTCGCCGGTACTGAGATAGTTTTTGTTGACTACTGCCACCGATAGGTTGGATGTAATGGAATCTCCAGGCTCCAAAAGGGCATCAATATCAATCTTCACTTCTTCGCGGGGCTTAAATTCCTTCTGGTTTAACTTGAGACTGAGTAAATCGCTTTTTTCATTATCAATGAATATGAGGCGTTCGGTGATTGGGACCAGAGCGGTATCAAGTAAGGTGATTTTTGAAATTCCATTGGGAAACAGTTTTTTACCCACCATAATGTCCTGAGTATAATCAACCATTTCGATTTTTTTGTAGAAAAGTACTGTTCCTTTGTGAGAAGCAACCAAATAGAATTTGGGATAATTATTCAGTTTCATGTTTGTAGAAATTTCAAACATCAGCAACTGGTCCATCTCTTTGTAATTAAAGCAAATACCATCTGTTTTAGCAGGCGGAAGCTGTATTTTCAGTTCTGGATAGCGATCGATGGTTGCATAATAGCTCACACCTTCTTCAGGCATCAGAATAAATTTGCCCATCCCAAGATAACTTGCAGCAAACGAAGTAATGGTGTCGCCACGATTGTTCCTGATTTGACCACTGACATAAATTCCTCTCCCCTTCTGGTCGATGGCTTTGAATGCCACGCTATTCAAAGCGTTTAGCACCAAGTTCCCGCCTTCCGGCAAAAAAGAAACATCAATTTTTAAATTGTCGGGTTGAACTTTCTCAGTCTTGCCAAATGATCTCATGGATTTGTAGATTCCTATTTTCTTATGGAAAAGGGCCTCTTCTCCAAAGCTTTTGAGGTATTTGGTATATGCTCTGATGGTATAAGATCCATTTTTAAGCGAATCGGTTCTAAATTCACCAATCGCCTGACCTTTGGTTGATATCAACATCAAGTCCTTTACAATCCGTCCATCTTCTGCAATCAATTGAACAAAAATATTCCTGTAATTTGAATTGAGTTGATGGGTAAATCCATTTACCTGGTAAGCTTTCAGCCAAATGATGTCACCGGGTGCATATAATTCACGGTCAATATGCAGGTACAATTTTTCGAATAGAACCGGCTTTTTTGAGTTGATCCAACTTTCAATATCCTGGGCTGAAAGTTGTGTAAAAGAGGAAAGGAAGAAAAGGAAAGCGATAGTTAGTCTTTTCATTCAGGAGAAATTTAGGTCTGTTAATTAGTTAAGCTCTGTAACATCACCTTATTTAACAGATCAACAATCATGCCATTAATATATTAAATAAACAACAAACGCTCCTTCTCCAGAGCGTTTGTTTGATAAATGATATCCTTGTATGTTATTTCACATCTTTTGTCGTCCATGGGACTAATTTGGATGGAAAGAAACTGATATTCATTGCCTTCATCCGTTCTCCATGGTTCACCAGACGAAGTTTATAGTTGTCCCAATTCCTCAGGTTAGCAGGTGTCCAGCCAATTTCGGCATATCCTGGTAATCGGGGATATATCAGGTATTCGAGATCCTTGCGATTGCCGACGGTTTCTGACCAAAGCGGCGCTTCAATTCCAATAATATTTTCTTTCTTGATTTCCGGCACCAGGGTTGCAGGGTCCCAGTTATAACCTTTATCCACTTCAATATAGCCCGCCCATTTCAGTCCAAAAGCGCTTGTTGAATCGTATTTCATATCGAGGTACGCATTTTTTGCCGGTGACATCAGCACTTTGGCACCCTGGGCAACTGCTTTTATTCCGTTCTCGGCCTTGGCCCAATACTGGGCAATAGAATTTGGCTTTAAGGTTGAAAGTGCGATTTCGTCCCAACCAATCACCTTTTTGCCATGTGCAATAACGATCTCCTGGACACGGTTAATGAATGGAATATAATCTTCAATTGGGGTTGAATGCGATTCGTCGCCACCGATATGGATATACGGACCGGGAGTCAATTCAGCTAACTCACGAATGACATCGTCGATAAACTTATAGGTAATTTCCTTCTTGGTGCAAAGTGTACTGAATCCAACTTCAATGCCGGTGTATAAATTGGGGGCAATTCCATTGCAGTTTAACTCAGGATATGATGCCAAAGCGGCATTGGTATGCCCTGGCATATCAATTTCAGGAATGATGGTGATATAGCGGTCCTGTGCATATTTTACAATTTCAGAATATTGTTTTTGGGTATAAAAACCACCCTTACCACCGCCCACTTCGGTACTTCCACCATGCTTGGTCAGATTGGGCCATGATTTGATCTCTATTCTCCAACCTTGATCATCCGACAAATGCAGGTGTAACACATTCATTTTATAGTAAGCCAACTGATCGATCAGGTTTTTAACATCCTCCACCCCAAAGAAATGACGCCCGACATCAAGCATCGAACCGCGGTAACCATAGACCGGAAAGTCACGAATAACACCGGTAGATATCTTCCATGGCCCTTTCTGTAGGGTTGACAGTTCCACTTTGGACGGTAAAATCTGGCGGATGGTTTGAATCCCGTGGAATAATCCCGCCGGCTTATTTGCAACCAGGCTGATCGTTTTCTCAGTAATGGTCAATTCATAACCTTCATCG
>Ga0302288_1002223_pt1 | contig 11607 bp, 8 predicted proteins | sample III_Fen_N1_1_FD_194549 | JGI IMG/M metagenome (GOLD analysis project Ga0302288, IMG submission 194549) | Peat permafrost microbial communities from Stordalen Mire near Abisko, Sweden - III_Fen_N1_1 | ecosystem: Environmental > Terrestrial > Soil > Wetlands > Permafrost | place: Sweden: Abisko...
CGAAAATATTTTCATGAAGGATGTTTTGAACCTGCTTTCTGAAAAAATAACAGCTGAAATTGTTACCAATAAGAACTTTGAATTGCCTGAAAAAATTCCGAGTTTCTTAAAATCAACCGAGGCAGACAACACCCAGCTTAGCGCAAAATATATTTATCCCCGATTTCAAGAATTTTTGAAGCCAAACGATATGCTTTTTGTTGAAACCGGAATTATTCCTCACGGATTTGCGCCTACAAGATTGCCGAAAAACACCGAGGTAAACACGCAAACCCTCTGGGGCTCAATCGGCTGGGCGACCCCTGCGGCTTTTGGCGGTCAAATGGCAGCAAAAGAAAGAAGAACAATTTTATTGACAGGCGAGGGTTCACACCAGCTTACGGCAACCGAAATCAGCAATATGATGAAAAATAAATTTAAACCGATTGTAATCGTTTGCAATAACGCGGGCTATACAATTGAAAGAGTGCTTTCCGACGACCCTTGGGATTTCTTCAACGACGTTATCAAATGGGATTATTCGAAACTGCCTCAAGTTTTTGAGGGCGATTGTTGGGTTGCACAGGCAAGAACCGAAGTCGAATTCGACCAAGTGCTTAAACAGGCTGAAGTTGAGCAGGAAACTCGCATGTGCTACATAGAAATATTCACGGCTCAGATGGATTTACCGGAACTAACGGCAAAATTAATAGAAACACTGACTGGAAAAACAATTATAAAAAAATAAAAAACATTGGGAACGGGAAGCTTGGAAGTTTGGTAAGACTGACTTCTGCGTTTCACGTCATTGCGAGCCGTAAATCTATGCGACACAATAAAATAGGACGAGCGAAGCAATCTGTCCAACATGCACACATGTTATCGGGTTAGATTATCTTGGATTATCGGCAACTCGGTATTACTTTGAAACAAGTGCTTTATCAAGCATTGTTTTATAAAAATCCGTATTGATATTCAACTTCTGACCTATATCAAGCAACATTATGATAAACTTTTTGTCCGTAGAATTGCTCGATTTATTCATATTCTCAATGACTCGTTTTAGTTGACTGAAAATTTTGTTGAAATAAATATTTTGAGATTCTGCGATATCAATGTCAAGCTCTAATTTTTCAACGTTATCAAACAGCTCCAAAGTCACTTCTGCCTGCTGAATTTCTAAATTTTGTGCAAGTCTTGAGATGTTTTGAGATATTTTTTGGCTGAAAATAGTATTTGTCGCTTTTTTATCTATTTTAATCCCGATTTTCTTGGTCTCAAAATTGATATCCATGGCTTTTTGGATAATTTCGTGGACTATCAAATCGTTGAACTGCTTGCTCAACGTATAGCCTGCCGCAAGCTTGAATTCGTCCGGAACACTAAGCCCCAAATTCTGCATGTGGTAGATAGAACTCTTGCCCTCTGTATACATTTCCTGATAAGATTGGGCAAATTTGTTCATTTTCCCTTTGAGCATGACTTCTAGGATTTTTCTTCTTTCTTCGATGAAAATGTCTTTCAAGGTAAAATATTCTTTGCCGAAATACTCGTCCAACGCTCTGATAATTTCCGTTAACGGGTTAAGCATAAACGTTTTGAACAATTCTTTCTGGATATTAATATATTCGTCGTCATCGCTGAATTCTTTTATCGCACAGTGGAAATCCCCGCCCGAGTACTGCATCAATGCAAACATCACGTTCGATTTTTGCAAAGTAATGCGGGATTGAATCTCGATATGCCCCATCACAAATTGAGCTGTGCCCTTTTGAATGGTCTTATACGAGTGTTTTTTAATCTTATAGCAATAAACGTCTTCTTCTTCCTCAAAGTCCTGATACAAAGAAGAAACAGCCCACAAGCTTGCTATTTGTCTAATCGTAACCGTCGATGGCTTGACAAATTTTTCGAAAATGTCTTTTCCCGTACCGAACTCTGGGAAGTTGCTTTTCGCTTCTGCAAGCAGTTCCAAGAAATGTTTTTCTATATCTTTTTTGCTGAAAACTCGCGCCAACTGGATTGCACGCGCAGAATATTTCAAAATCTGAGTGGTTTCAATCCCTGAAATCTCAGAGAAAAACCATCCGCAACTTGTATACATGAGCATTGCCTGACGCTGGATTTCTAAAAGTTCCATCGCCTTGACTTTGTCCTCTTCCGACAAATCAGCGACAAAATTACGTTTTTGGAAATTCTTTATTGTTAATTCATTTCTGTCCAAAACAACTTCTATATACTTGTTTCTCGCATCCCATGGGTTTGTGAAATAATGCTTACCCTCTTTTTCAAAAATAACAACGAGTTCGTCTCTCAAATAGTCAAGCGCTTCGCGAAGCGGCTTTCTCCATTTTTGGTTCCAACCCGGATGTCCGCCGGTCGAGCAACCGCAATCTTCTTTCCATCTGCCAACTCCATGGAAACAGCTCCAAGATGATGATTGTTTGATATCGACTTCAAAATTGCTTCTGTATTTTTCCAAATATTCGGCATAATTGACAATCGTAAATCCTTCTTCTTTGGCGCGGACCTCCAAGACATAAGAAAGAGCCATGTCTCCAAATTTTGTGTGGTGACCGTAGCTTTCCCCGTCTGTTGCAATATTGATAAGTTGCGGGTAATTACGGTTGTCAGAACAACCTTCTCTCAGCCTTTTGACAAACTTGTTGCTGTCTTTAAGAATCTCGTCAAACGCAACCGATTTTGAAATCGCACCGTCATAGAAAAACAGATCGATGAACTTTTCAGGGGCAGATTTTAGAAAATATCTGTAAGAACGTGCAGGGTCGATATTCCCCCAACTAACGTCTGTCCAATCTTTTTGCTCGCCGTGTTGTCCGATTTCTCTTATTTTTAATGCCTGATAAGGAGAAAGGATGGTGAACTTAATCCCGTTTTCTATTAAAACCCTTAAACTTTCGTCGTCAACCGCAGTTTCCGCAAGCCACATGCCTTCGGGCTTTCTGCCGAATCTGCTTTCGAAATCTTTTATTCCCCAAACAACCTGAGTTATTTTATCATTTTCGTTTGCCAAAGGCATTATAATATGGTTGTAAACCTGAGCAATAGCGTTACCATGCCCGTTGTGAGAATGAACGCTTTCCATATCCGCCTTTATAACTCGCTCATAAGCCAATGGCGCATAGTTTTCCATCCAAGAAAGCAACGTTGGTCCGAAGTTGAAGCTCATCAATGAATAATTGTTCACGACGTCCAAAATCTTATTTCTGCTGTCAACGATTTTTGAAACAGAATTTGGATTATAACATTCGTTATTTATTCTTTCGTTCCAATCATGAAACGGCGCTGCGCTGTCCTGTAATTCAATCGCCTCCAACCACGGGTTCTCCCTTGGCGGCTGATAAAAGTGCCCGTGGATTGTTAGAAAAATTTCTTTTTGACTCATTCTTAAACTCCGAAAAATTAATGCATATTATGATTTTATACCGTTTTTATTTAAAACGCATCTACTTTTTGATTGATTTTTCTACTTTTGGTTTAGGATTCAAAACAATAAATTTTTCGACTTCAACCCAAGCATCTCCAAGGGCATCTGAGAAAACTACTCCACTAAATTCAATCTCATCACCAACACTCAGGTCGATATACTTTTCAGCCTCATCTCGGTTAATGAAAATTTTCATTTCAGACAATGGAATTGTATGATTTGTAACATCGTCTCTTTTGATTAAAAACGTAATATATTTTTCTGAACTTCTAAATGCCGGCTTGTAGTCCAACCCTAAAGTCGTAAACTTATCGAATTTCGCTTTAATTTTGACACGCTTGTTCAAATACTGGGTGGGGTGAGCGACGATATCAAGCGAATTGGCATAATCGTAATTTAAAGTAATCGGTTTTTGGATAGTTACAGGAGCTTTTTTAGGCGCCTGAACAACCGCACTTGTTCCGAGTGTGCCTAGCCCTATACCAACAGAAACCATTATTAAAAGTAAAGATAAGTTGAATTTATTTTTCATCTGTTTTTCCTTTTTCTAATTGTATACAACCACATTGTACCATAATAATTTTTTATTTTTATTAGCAAACTTACTACTGTTTAATGTAGGCGGTGAACGGTGAACGGTGACTAGGTGATTAAGTAGTTTCCGTTTCCCGGCTCCCCGTTTCCTCAGCTTCTATTCGCCCATTCACCCAAACCCAGAATTATTGTCCCGCGACAATAATCGTGAAATCACTGTTGTTACAATAAAATCCGTTCGGGTCGTATACAAATTGGTCTTGGTTAATGCTAGGAATTTTTTTCTTCAACCAATTAAAAAACTCGTTGGAAACGCTGTCCGAAGTCACAACAAATTGAGAGTGCGGAAGATGCCCTCTTCCCACGCAATTGACCTTGAATCCCAATTCTTCTAATCGAGCCTTTACCGCCATCGCCTCTTGTTCTTTTTCCGGCGAATACATAATCCCCGCAACAAATGTCTTTTGGTCGACAACCACTTTGTCTCTATAAACAAGCCTATTAACGACGTCTTGTGTTTTTTCCGGGTCTAAAATCCAATAACTTGTGTGTCCTTTTTTATTAGGTCCGCCCGGTAACGTCGCGACCTCGATTTTACTTATATCAAAACTCTTCGCCATCGCTGCATACTGAGACATTTCATACAAAGACAAATCTGTTTTTACATAGGTCGTTGCAACATTTAGCATCTCAGGGATTTTTGCAATAGCTTGCGGAGTTTGGATTTTTTCCAACAACCCTCTCAAGAACCATTGCTGACGTTGAGTTCTGCCGATATCGCCAAGACCGTCATGTCTGAATCTCAAATATCCGACCGCATCTTTTCCTTCAAGAACATTAAGCCCTTTGTTCAAGTGAACGTGTAATCCGCCGGAAAAATCGTCATAATTCATTCTTTTTTCAACATAAATGGGAACCCCGCCTACTGCCGTGACCAATTTTTCAACTGCCTGATCGCTTACGATAATATATCTGTCGACCTTCACGCCCAAGGTGTCTTCGACTGTTCTTTTAGTCAGCTGAACTCCGCCAATGGCATGCGCCGCGTTAATTTTTTGAACGTCATGTCCCTCTCCCAAATAAACCTTGCTGTCTCTCGGGATAGAAATCGCGTTAACCGAGTGGGTTTTCGGGTCAATGTTTAGCAAAACGATGGTGTCAGAGCGAGTACCCGTCCAAGGGTCTGTATTTGAACCGTTTGAATCCACGCCCAAAAGCAAAATGTTTTGCCTCCTCGGCATGAACGGCAAATTAAATTCCGCTCTCTTTCTATGCGATTTGGCTTCCACAAACTCTATTAATTTTTGTGAGATAAAACTATCCTTACCAAAAATTTGTACAATCGTATCCTCATCGTTCAAAAAGAACAAAAAGCCCAAAACCAAAACCCCTATCAACAGCACCAAGACCAATAAAGTTTTGGCAAATTTTGAGGTTTCTTCTCTATCTTCTTCGACATGCTTTAAAAACACGCTACTATATTCACTCTTTTTATTTTTGTTTTTCATATTATTCATAAATCTTCCATTGTATTCTGTTTATCTCGTTTTTAGGTTTGTAACTAAAATTATATTTTAAGCAAAGAATAAAATCAATATGTCTTTTTTTGGTGACTAGGTGAATAAGTGATTGGGTGATTAGGGAATGGGCAAGCCTCCAAGCCCTTCTTGTTGTATTCTTTACTTACTTTATAACTCAAAACAGACCGACTCTCAACTCCCCACAAAATTTCATCATTTTGTATTAGTGTTTTATTTTCAAATGTGTATTATAATCAGGAAAGTGAGCGGGAAACAGAGCGAAGGAAACAGAAGCTCCGAACGGGAAGAACCTCGGCAACTATTCAACTTATCGACTTATAAACCAAGCCGGAACCTCCCTAATCACCTAATCCCTTGGTCCCCTAGTAACCTAGTCCCTCAACAAGGAGTTTTTATGGCAAACGAAGATGTTTTAGTAATGATTTTAGCCGGTGGCGAAGGAAAAAGACTTTACCCCTTAACTAGAGACCGCGCAAAACCCGCTGTTCCATTCGGCGGCAGATACAGAATTATTGATTTTGTCTTGAACAATTTTATCAACTCTGGCTTTTTCAAAATAAAAGTTTTAACCCAATACAAATCCGACTCACTAAACAAGCATATCAGCCGCGGTTGGGCTTTATCTCCGTTTTTAAGCCAATATGTGGATTTGGTTCCGGCTCAAATGAGAACAGGCGGAGAGTGGTACAGAGGAACCGCCGATGCCGTTTTCCAAAACGTTAACCAAATTGTAGACGACGAACCTAATTTCGTTTGCGTTTTCGGTGGCGACCATATTTACAAAATGGACATTGCGCAAATGCTTGACAGTCACAAAAAAAACCATGCCGATTTGACTATTTCGGCAATCCCTGTTCCAATCGAAGAGGCCTCAGAATTCGGGATTATAGAAGTTGACGAAAACTGGAGATTAATTAATTTTGTAGAAAAACCGTCTTACAAACCAAAATCTATCCCCGGTAATCCCAACCTGTGTTTGGCATCGATGGGGAACTATATTTTTGACAAAAATACGCTTGTCAACGCTATCTTCCAAGATGCGGGGATAGATGCTTCCAGTCATGATTTCGGGAAAAACATTATTCCAAACCTATTGAAAGAGGGTAAACAAATATTTGTTTACAACTTTAACGAAAACCATTTTCCGGGGATGACCGACTCCGAAAAAGGCTACTGGCGCGACGTGGGAAGCATTGATGCCTACTGGCAAGCCAATATGGATTTGCTGGACTACAGTCCGGAATTGAATTTATATTCAAAAGAATGGCCCTTGAGAACGTTCAATTACAACTACCCGCCCGCTAAATTTATCTGGCAAGAAGGCGACAGGGTTGGTATGGCGACGAACTCCATGGTTTCAGAAGGCTGTGTCATCTCGGGCGGAAGCTTGTCCAGATGCATTTTGTCCCCAAAAGTGAAAATTAACAGCTTTTCGCAAGTTTCTGATTCGATTCTGATGGAAAATGTTTCCGTCGGCAGACACTCAGAAATCAAAAAGGCAATCATCGATAAAAATGTAGAAATTCCACCTTACACCAAAATCGGAGTAAACAAAGAAGATGATATAGCCAAAGGCTTTTATGTTTCATTGAATGGCGTAACAGTCGTGCCAAAAGGAGCGATTCTGTAAGTTGGTTGAGAAGTCGATAAGATGAATAGGTGAAAAGTTTATAGTTACGATGCCCTCGCCCCTTGCGGGAGAGGGAAATTTTTCAATGTGAGGTACGAACATTAGAAAAATGAGTGAGGGGTGAAAAAGCTTCCGCTGATTCCCCACCCTCATGTATAAAATACAGGGATTATGCAGTAAAAATCGCAAAGGCTTGTCAAACAAGGGGTTTAAACCCCTTGTTTGTGAATTATGCTATAGGCTGGAAAGTCAATAATAACGGTGCGTTGGCAGAAAAACTGCATAATCCCTGTAAAATAGTAAGATTTTGCTTTTGTCCCCTGATGGGGATTTCTTTACAATTGTTAATCCTGTGCAAAAAAAATTTATTATTGTTATAATTGATAAAAAGGGAATAAATGAAAATGAAAAAGAAACTTTTAATAACGATTGCCGTAATTATGTCAATATTTTTGGCTTCGGCGGTCACACTGGCGCTTAGCCCTAAGAAAACCGTTCAAACGGCAAACAGCGTTGGCATATCTTACGAACAGTCCCTCAAGAGTCAAAAACCCGTTGTATTGTTTTTTTACACGACTTGGTGCAGCTATTGCGAAAGATTTATGCCAAAATACAAAACGCTCTCTGAAGACTACGAAGGCAAATACGATTTTGTCATGGTAAACGTCGAAGACCCCAAAAACAGAGGACTTGTTGAGGACTTCTCCATAAGCGGTTTCCCTTCGATTTTTATTATAGACCCGAGCATCAACAACAGAATTTCTATTTATAACGGAATTTACGACGACTTGAACAAAGTTCGACTTGAACTTGACAGATATCTACGCATACGGGAAATGATTGGAAAGTGACTAGGGCACTAAGGTATTAAGTGACTAAGAACTTTGAAACTTAATCCCCTATTCATCCGACCTCTGAGTCACCTTATAAAAAATATGTTTAAACTAGAAGAATTTATGAATAAAAGAGTTTTGAAATCATCTTTAATTGATGATGAGAATGTTTGCGCATTTTTTACCACTCGCGATTTACCGTTAAAAGCGGGAGAAAGAGACGATTTAATCGAAGATGTCGAAAACAACAAAAAACTCGTTTGTGAAGGTTTTGGCATTCCAGAAGAAAACCTAATTATCCCAATCCAGACCCACAGCGACAATATAGAAATTATAAACTCTTCGCCCCTTCACCCTTTAACCCTTACGCCGTACGAAAACACTGATGCGCTCGTAACAAATCAGCCAAACATTGCCCTTGCGCTCAATTTTGCAGACTGCGTGCCAATTATTCTTTACGACCCTACCAAAAAAGTTGTCGCCATCGCCCATGCCGGCTGGCGTGGAACCGTTTCACAAATCGCATCGAAAACTGTCAAAAAGATGGTTGAAGCTTTTGGAGTGGCGCCTCAAGACATAATCGCCTTAATCGGTCCTTGCATTGCTAAATGCTGTTTTGAAGTTAAACAAGATGTAGCGGAAAAGCTATTGGCAACAATCCAATGCCGGCGGGATGGCAATCCCGCCCTACTCAAAACCCCCCTCCCTTCGATCCATGTCGACCTGAAAGAACTCAACAAATTACAATTATTAGCCAGTGGAGTAACAAAAATCGACTTATGTGAGTATTGCACTTGCTGTGATTCTGGGTTATTTTTTTCATATAGAGCAGAACAAGGCAAAACCGCAAGACATTCGGCAGTAATTGTTTTGAGAGAAACAGGGAACAGTAAAGAGGAAACGGAGCAATAATGACAATTATCGAAAAATTTAGCACAATCAGTGATGTTATGAACAGTTTAATAAATTTTGTCCAAACAAACGAGGACATTAAGCCTGATTTTCAAGAATATCTGGTAACCATCGGTGCAAAAAACCCTCCCGAGTCACAAATGCACTCAATTTGCATGCCTTATATTTTTGAGAGAAATTTGAACTCCAAAAGCATTATGGAACTCTTTTTAGAAAAAACAAAAAAAATCACCAAACCCGCAAGGCTTGTTCTCAAGGGGCTGACAAGTTCTGTTTCTTCGATTTTCGAGGTCAAAAAAATCCTAAAAAACGGGTTTGAACTGTATAATTTGGTGAACGAAAAAACTTACACCGTAATCTCTCTTGTCAAAATGACTAATTTTAGAGGGGTTGGCATCGGGCAATACGTTGTAGCTAGAATTTTTGAATTTGAAGAAGAATATTACTTGCTTGAGATTTCAAACGTTTTAGCCGCTAACCAAAAAGACGATGCGATGCGTTACGCCATTGCAAAAATCATTCAGGCACCTGAAGTTGTTTATAAAGATAACAAGGAAAAAGAAAAATCTATCGAAAAACAGGTTAAAAAGCTTTATAAATACTTCTTAGACTGCTTTGCGACCGATGAAATAATAACTACAAACAAGTTCGCCGACGACGTTATCGGTCTTTTTAACGATTATGCGGAAACTCGCAAAAAACCGCCGAAAGAAGAAATCGACGAAAAGATTCAGCTCCCTGCTGATTACAAATTTTTTAACGTAACTGAGTTTAATAATTCTTACGAAAATTTTCTAGAAAACTCTCTTGGCGGATTTTCGGCACACAAAGAAACTTATGATGTCGGAATAATTTTTGATGAAGAGTTAGGGCTTTCAGCCATACCTTTCTACAAAACTTTCTGCAAAATTTTTGAAGAAAATGATTATAAAACTATCCCAAACTACGACAAATGCGTTGAACATTTTTTAATAAATGACAGCATTTCGGCGAACCTGCTCAAGCGCGTTGAGGCAAAACACGAAAACTTTATGAAAGTCATAAACGAACTTTATTCAACAGAAATGTCGTTTGAAGAGATTTTAGAGCAGTATAAATCCCAACACTTAAAGGAAAAAATCTTTTCTTCCACCACCGTTTTGTATGAATCAAAAACTTTCTCCAAAACATTGGGCTACATCGAAGAAGAAGAGCAAAAGCCACAAATTGACACAACAAATGTTGGAAGAAACGACCCATGCCCTTGCGGCAGCGGGAAAAAGTTCAAAAAATGCTGTCTTTTCGCGAGAGCGTAAGCGAAGTAAAAAGTAAAAGGAGGAAATCTTGCGTGCCTGCTCACAAAAACGTCTTCTAGGTAGCATGAACTTTTAGAGTAAAAGAGTCATAAATACCAGTGATTGGGCGACTTCTTTTCACTTTTCACTTTTCACCCCCTCTCTCCCTCCATGCAACAAATCGATTGCCCTGTCGTCTATTTTTTCATAAGCCGAAATAATGGTTTAAAAAGTAAGAGTGGCAAGGAAAAATGGGAGGATGTGAATGATTAATTTGTGCACAGGCGTTAAAAAAGAACGTTCAACTGAATTGTTTAGCAGTTTGCAAAACAAATATATGGACCATGACGAAAAAGGGGCTTTATGTGAAGAAGAAGAGTTTTTGTCCATAGGATGCAGAACGTTTAATTCGATTTCAAACGATGACGACATTTTACAAATGTATTTGAAAGACGTCGGAAGAGTTAAATTATTATCGTTTCAAGAAGAAAAACGACTTGGAAAACTAATTCAAGAAGGCGAAGATTATCAGGCAAAAGTTGCAAAACGAAAACTCGTTCAGGCAAACTTGAGACTGGTAGTAAGCATTGCAAAAAAATACATAGGGCAAGGGGTTTTGTTCATGGACTTGGTACAGGAAGGCTCCTTGGGGCTTATTAGAGCGGCTGAAAAATACGATTACTCAAGAGAGTTCAAGTTCTCAACCTATGCGACATGGTGGATTAAACAGACAATTATTAGAGCTATTTCTAATAATTCAAGAGCCATCCGAATTCCTGTACACATGACCGATAAAATCAGAAAATATAAAAAAACAGTTGTAGAATTGAGTTTTTCTCTCGGAAAAGAAGCGACGGAAAAAGAAATTGCGACAAAAATGGGGCTGAATGTCAAAAAAATTCAGGCGATTAAAAAAGCTATTATTAAAGAACCGATAAGCTTAGATTCTCCGGTGACAGATGATTTGAGTGTGGAAGACTACATTCAGGATGAAAGCTACAGATCTCCGGAAGAGCAGACTCACAAAAAGGCTCTCTGTGATGGAATGGAAGAATTATTGAAAAATCTCGACGAACGAGAAAAGAAGATAATTACTTATCGATTTGGGATTAATGGTGAGCAAACAAAGACCTTGGAGCAATTGGGACATTTAATGGGGTTCTCCAAGGAGAGAATCAGACAACTGGAAGATGTTGCGCTAAAAAAACTGCGCGAACAAGACCATCTTCAACATTTTAAGGATTTTGTCGGTTGTACTGATTAATTAAGAGAAGAGTTTCGGGGGGCGGGTTGTAAACCCGCCTTTTCTTTTAGGCGCTCTCCTCCAACAACTTTGAGATATAGCAAATTGATTATACTTTACGTCATCCTGGCTTGAGCTGTAGGCGAGCACCGAGCCGTACAGATCAGGATCAGGGTTTCCGTGGAACTTGTTTCAGGATCGCATAAGCGAACG
>Ga0302288_1002226_pt1 | contig 11604 bp, 7 predicted proteins | sample III_Fen_N1_1_FD_194549 | JGI IMG/M metagenome (GOLD analysis project Ga0302288, IMG submission 194549) | Peat permafrost microbial communities from Stordalen Mire near Abisko, Sweden - III_Fen_N1_1 | ecosystem: Environmental > Terrestrial > Soil > Wetlands > Permafrost | place: Sweden: Abisko...
GACCAACAAAAAAAAGTACTCGAGGCTCAATTACAGACATTAAAACTGGATTATGCCAAATTAGTACAGGAGGCTCATATCAATCAGAATTTATATGCAAAAATAATGTTTGTACTGTCAGCCAAAACATTTGACCAGTCGTATCGACGGCTGCGGTATTTACAGGAATTTTCGGATTACAGAAAAGACCAGGTACATGAGATAGAAATTGTAAAGGTCCAGATCAATCATAAAAACGACAGCCTGCAGATTCATAAAAACACCAAATTACTGGTTGTACAACAAAAAGAAACTGAAGCACAGAAACTTTCGAAAGATGAGAGCAATGAAAAGGTTTTGATTACCGATCTTCAGAAAAAGGAAAGGAATCTGCGTTCGGATATAAAAGTTCAGCAGAAAAAAGCAAATGATCTCAACAATAAAATTGAAAGAATAATTGCTGCTGAAATCAGGAAAGCTGAAGCTAAACGTCAGGAAGCACGAAAGAAACATATTGCCGAAGAAAACAGACGAATAGCTGAACAAAACAGGCATATTGCAGAAGAGAACAGGCGTATAACTGCTGAAAACAGACGTGTTGCAGCTGAACATAAATCTAAAAACGCTACAGTAAAAAAATCAGAACTCAGGCAAACTAAACCGGAGATTAAACAAACGGACGATAACGTTTCTTCTTCATCGGTTTCGGGACTTACCCGTGAAGAAACGCAGGTGTCTGGGAACTTTGGACGGAATATGGGACGTCTCCCATGGCCTACTTCAAACGGATTTATCAGTGGTCATTTTGGAATTCAGCAACATGCAGTTTTAAAACATGTAACAACCAACAATAAAGGGATTTATATTCAGGCACCAGCAGGAAGTTCTGCCCGTGCCGTATTTGAAGGTGTTGTCACACAACGGTTCTCTATTCCGGGAAGTAACAATGCGGTCATCATTCAACATGGGAATTACCGTACTGTATATGCCAACCTGACACAGATTTTTGTACGTGAAGGGGAACATGTCAGTGCCAAACAGGCTATCGGTAAAATTTATACGGATGACGAAAACGGAAATAAAACGGAATTGTATTTCCAGGTGTGGAAAGATAAAAACCTGCAAAACCCGGAAAACTGGATTGCAAGGTAGTTGTGCGTTCCGCGTTCCGTGTTCCGTGTTCCGTGTTTCGTGTTCCATGTTCCGCGTTCCGTGTTCCGTGTTCCGCGTTCCGTTTATCTGTTTTATTAGTTCTATTTTACCGAAAAATTAAACACAATAGTTGCAATAGAAATAGTAAAATATTTTACAGGAATTCTGTTGAAGTTCAAAATTTAAAATACCGTTAGGTATTTCTCTATTGTGTCCTTTTTTTATTTTTTTTGTGTCCTATTGTGTCTATTGTGGTTACATTTTTTTGATTTTTCCTATTATGGTAAAGTTGAATTAGTAATTGGTTAAATGGGGAATTAAGTTGATAGGGTAATTGGTTGATTAAGTTGATTAGTATAATAGTAAATAGTAATTGGTTTATTGTTTGAATAAGAAAGAAAAAATATAACTGAAAATTGAATTCTTATGGATGAGTTAGTAAAAGAATTGCAATTAGTTGATTATGGTGATAGCAACATTATCACCCTGGAAGGTCTTGAACATGTTCGTCGTCGCCCCGGGATGTATATCGGTAAACTTGGTGATGGAACACATATTGACGATGGGATATATGTTTTACTGAAGGAAGTTCTTGACAACTGTATTGATGAATATCGTATGGGTGCAGGAAAATCCATTGAAGTACGTGTAAACGACGGTCGGGTAGAAGTACGTGACTTTGGCAGGGGTATCCCTCTTGGCAAAATGGTGGAAGCAGTTTCTATTATGAATACCGGAGGAAAATACGATTCTAAGGCATTTAAAAAATCGGTTGGACTGAATGGTGTTGGAACAAAAGCAGTCAATGCCCTTTCGGCTAAATTTACTGTTCAAAGTTTCAGGGATGGACAAAGCCGCAAAGCTGAATTTGAAAAAGGAAAACTGATAAATGATTCGGATATTTTTGCTGACAATTCTTCCGATCGCGGGACATTGATTTATTTCGAGCCGGATGGTACAATGTTCGAGAATTATCTATATAAAGATGAGTTCATTGAAACCATGTTGCGTAATTATGCTTACCTGAATACCGGCCTGACCATCAATTTTAACGGTAAGAAGATCCTTTCAAAAAACGGGTTAACCGACCTGCTAAACGAGAATATAACTGCCCAGGCACTCTATCCAATCATTCATTTGAAAGGGGAAGACATTGAAATTGCTTTTACGCACAGTGATCAGTATGGCGAAGAGTATTATTCGTTTGTAAACGGACAACATACCACGCAGGGTGGAACACATCAAAGTGCATTCCGCGAAGCAGTGGCCCGTACCATTAAAGAGTTTTATTCCAAAAACATGGAACTTGCCGATATCAGGAATGGGATTATCGCTGCAGTAGCGATAAGTGTGGAGGAACCGATCTTTGAGTCGCAGACAAAAACCAAACTAGGTTCACGTGATATGGCCAAAGATGGGATCTCGGTGAATAAATTTATTTCCGATTTTCTGAAAAAAGAACTGGATAATTACCTGCACCGCAACAGTGATGCAGCCGCTATTTTACTTCAGAAAATACAGGACTCCGAGAAAGAACGGAAGGCCATTGCCGGAGTTACCAAGCTGGCCCGCGAACGTGCCAAAAAAGTAAATCTGCACAACAAGAAACTCAGGGATTGCCGGATCCACTACAACGATTCGAAAGGTGATACGGATAATTCATGTATTTTTATTACCGAAGGTGACTCGGCCAGCGGTTCAATTACCAAAAGCCGTGATGTGAATTCGCAGGCGGTGTTTAGTCTGAAAGGAAAGCCTTTGAACAGTTACGGACTCACCAAAAAGATAGTTTACGAAAATGAAGAATTTAATCTTCTTCAGGCTGCATTGAACATAGAAGACGGCATTGAAGGATTACGCTATAATAAAGTAATTGTTGCTACTGATGCCGATGTCGACGGTATGCATATCCGGTTATTGCTGATCACTTTCTTCCTTCAGTTTTTTCCTGAACTGATCAAAAAGGGTCATGTTCATATCCTGCAGACTCCGCTATTCAGGGTCAGGAGTAAAAAAGAGACTTTGTATTGCTATTCGGAAGACGAACGGTTGGCGGCTCTGGCTAAACTGGGTGCTAACCCTGAAATTACACGATTTAAAGGTCTGGGGGAGATATCACCTGATGAGTTTCAACACTTTATCGGAAAAGATATGCGCCTGGATCAGGTAACCCTGAAAAAGGAAGATGCTGTTGCCGACTTGTTATCCTTCTATATGGGTAAAAATACGCCTGAACGCCAGAACTTTATTATAGATAACCTGGTGGTGGAAGAAGACATCGAATGATGTACAATTTATTCATTTACTCCTGATAGCTATCGGGATTACTATTGGATGAGAGAATAATAGAAGCTTAAAAAGTTTCTATCAAAAGTAAATACTTATTTCAAATAAATATTGTACGTTTGCAAAAATAAAACTCAATCAACCATACCATTATGTCAGAACAAGTTCCTGTTTATATAAAAGAAGTTGCCTTGGTCGACTTCAAAGGATTCAGAGGCGAACATAAGTTTTCGTTTGTGGATGAAAATGGTGATTGGTGTCGCTGGACAGTATTTCTGGGAAACAACAATACCGGAAAGACAAATTTGTTGAAAGCGATTGCGAGTTTAGAACCAAAAGAAGATAATGGTAATGGAGCAGAAAATCCTTTCTTTCCTTTAGGAGCAAGTTACAATGTATTTAATGAAGAGTCAATTTATGGAGCAGTATTTGGTATTGATGTACATCCAACAGTACAGAAGTTTGAATTAGATGATAAATCTAAAATATTCGTTAAGAACCAAAACTATAACTTAGTTTATTCAAATACATCTTCACAATCATATTCACGAGGTCATGATGATAAAATATTCAATGATCTATCTATTTATGGATATGGTGTTATTCGTGATATTGAAAAAAAGGGAATTTCAACTGTAAAGAATTTCACATTAAATGCTGAAAATATATTCAACAACTCTAAATTACTAAATTTTGAAGATTGGTTGTTTCAATTAGATTATGCAGCAAAGAACAAGCAGGAAAAAGCTGCACAAAGAAGAGATTTGCTAACTACTGTACTAACGAGTGAGATATTCCCTGAAATTAATGACATTCGATTTACTTCTGATGAAAATCTAAATAATTATATTGAATTTCAGACAAAAGACGGATGGCATAAAATGTCGGAACTTGGTTATGGTTATCAGGCTACTCTGTCGTGGATGGTGGACTTCTGCAAGAAACTTTTCGACCGTTATCCTGAAAGTGAAAATCCATTGAAAGAACCTGCCGTATTATTGGTTGATGAAATAGATTTACATTTACATCCACAATGGCAACGAACGATTATTAAGTATCTCTCTGATATTTTTACTGCCACTCAATTTATTGTAACTACACATAGCCCTTTTATTCTTCAATCGATGGAGAATGTAAATCTTTATACCCTGCAACGTGAAGGGGATCATACAATTGTAAGTCATTTGGGGAACCATTCATTTATCGGTTGGAAAATTGAAGAAATATTAAGTGAAGTAATGGGATTGGAAGACAATGTCAATACAGATCAATACAACGCTTTAATTAGCTTGTTTGATAAAGCCTTAGATGCAGATGACTACAAACAAGGGAAAGAAGCTTATGAACAATTGATGAAAATTTTACATCCGCAAAGTGCAGAGAGAAAACTGTTAGATATTCAATTCTCACAACTGACGCCTGACGATGATAAAGCTTGATTTACCCCCAAAACCGATACAACTAACCACCGAATTACAAAGCCGACTCACACAGGAATACAAAGACACCGGTAAAACTGTGTGGAAAATTGATTGGCTAAAAACTGCTGTTTCAGATATGTCTTTTGGAAAGTGTTGCTTTTCTGAAATCCGACTGTGTGAAGAAAGCAAGTATATGGAAATAGAACATTTCCATTCGAAGAACCGCTATCCCGATGAAGTCATGGAATGGGGAAATTTGATGCCATCCTGTAAAAAATGCAATGGTACAAAACTTGAACACGACACCTTGAATGAACCAATTGTAAACCCTTTTGTAGATAATCCCAAAGATTACTTATTCTTTAAAAATTATCGCTATTATCCAAAGAATAAAAATGAAATTGGACATAGAACAATTGATGTTCTTGGATTAAATGATCATAATCATTTTGTAAGTCCCCGGTTTAAAATTGGAAATGAAATTATCGAACGGTTGCATGACTTTAAAGAGATTATCCAACACTTAGAAGTTGCCGGAAAACGAATTCGATTCATCTCAAGATTAAAGAATTTACTTGAACTGGGCAATCGGGAAGAAGAATACGCAGCGTTGGTTTCAACGACTATTCTTTCGGACGAAAATTTCAATGATATAAAAGAAATATTGAAATTGAAAGGGATTTGGGATGATGAGTTTGAAAGATTAACAACAGAACTTGAGTTTTGTGCACTTTTAGAAGAGTAAATTTTTAATGACTATCGGCTTTTGCACCCAACTTTCAATTATTTGTAAATTTGTTCTGTATTCGCAGTTACAATCAAATATGAAGCAACAAATTACACCGTAGGTGTAACCTTTGAATAACCCCCAGTGGAGCCTGCGGAACTGGGGGAAAATAGAATACTAAACAGCCCAACTCCAGAGGAGTTGACCACAAAAAAACACTTAAACTATTGATTATGTTGGTGAACTCCTACAGAGTTCTGTTCATGATTTCATACATAACCCCCAGTTTCGCAGGCTCAACTGGGGGTTATGTACAGAATACTCCTACGGAGTAACTAACGATAAAAGGTCTATTTCAATAAAAATTCATTGATAAGATCATTACAAAAAGACAAAAAAACGAACTATTGGTTCAAAAGCAGATAGTAATTTTTTTATTGTAGTTAGAAGTTTTTTAGAAAAATAGAAGGATTTTAAAATTAAATTCAAAGATGGGCATATCATATTATAGTCAGAATAACTCCACAGACCAGAACCCGGATGAGTATTTCATGAAACAAGCCCTTCAGGAAGCTCTCCTGGCCCGTAAGCGCGACGAAGTACCCGTTGGTGCTGTTATTGTATGCCAGGGTCGCATTATTGCCCGTGGCCATAACCTGACCGAAACCCTCACCGATGTTACCGCCCATGCCGAAATGCAGGCGATTACTGCTGCCGCTCAGTTCCTGGGTGGAAAATACCTGACGGATTGTACACTGTATGTTACTGTCGAACCATGCGTAATGTGTGCCGGAGCACTGGGTTGGGCACAAATCAGCCGTATTGTTTACGGGGCAACTGATGAAAAACGAGGTTACTTTCGTTTTGCACCCAATGCCCTTCACCCTAAAACTGAAGTTGTTTCGGGCGTTTTAGAAGAAGAATGCAGTAGGTTGATGAAGGAATTCTTTCGGGCGAAAAGAGGGTAATTGATGTGATGATGAGATAATGTGATAATGTGATGATGAGATAATGTGATGATGTGATAATGTGATGAAGAGATAATGTGATGATGAGATGATGAGATAAAGTTTTGATGTGATGATATTGTAATTTGCTATATATTAATTTAATAATTATTTTATTATGGAAAAGAGAAATGAAATTTTAGAATTGAGTTTTGAATTTGCAGTTGATATTATTGAATTTTCAGAACTATTGGAAGAGAAGAAAAAGTATGTTATTGCCCGTCAGTTGTTGAAATCTGGAACTTCTGTCGGAGCGAATGTCAGAGAATCACAAAACAGTGAAAGTAGTGCAGATTTTGTACACAAATTAAAAATTGCAGCCAAAGAAGCTGATGAGACTGAGTATTGGTTACTTTTATGTGACCATGCTAAAAGCTATCCTTATGATCCTATTTTAATGACAAAATTAATCAGCATTAAAAAACTTCTTACCAGTATTATTTCCAAAATGAAAAATAAAATGTGATAAAGTGGAGATTTGATGATGTGATAATGTGATAATGTGATGATTAGGTGATGTGATAATATGATGCTGTTGTGATTTAATAATAAGTTAATAGGTAATTCAATAATTATTTAATATTTTATATTGGGAATAAGAAATGAAATATTAGAATTAAACTTCTTAAAAACACATTAACACTTCATTACATCAATAATTCGTTTAATCATCACATTACATAATTATCACATCATCCTGTTTTTTAATCAACACATTATCACATCAACACATTATCACATCATTACATCTTCAAATGAATCACCACCAATTCCGACTGTGTCCCGATCCGGTATTGAGGTCCCCAGAGTCCAAGTCCTGAAGAAACATAATAGTGGGTATTTCCTTTTTTCAAATAACCATAACCCAATTCATACATTTTTTTGACAAAAAGGTTACCCGGGAAGAATTGCCCGTTATGTGTATGCCCCGATAGTTGTAAATCGATATTATTAATTTCAGCTTCTTCCAAATGAAAAGGTTGATGATCCATTAAAATGCGGGGATATTTTACATCCAATCCTTTTACTATTTCATTGAGTGATTTACGATTTATATAACTTCTGTCTTCGCGTCCTACAACATAAAAACTGCTGTCAACCAGACAGGCAGAATCACGCAATACCACAATACCTGCTTTTTTCAGGTAATCGGCTGTAGCGGTAGGCGTTTCAGCATAGTGCTCATGATTTCCGTTGATGGCATATACTCCAAGGGGTGCTTTGATCGCACGTAATTCCTCCAACATGTTTTGTTTGACAACTGGTATCATCGATCGGTCGGAAACATCACCTGCCAGTAAAACAATGTCAGGATGTTGGTCATTTATCATTTTCACATAACTCTGCAATCTTTTTTTATCGATCGAAATGCCCAGATGAATATCGCTTGCTGCCACAATAGTCAATACCTTGTTTTGTGTCGGGTTTTTGGTGCTCAGATTCAATGTGACAATCGATGGATGATTAAACTTGTAATTTCCTGCTATCATGGCTATTCCTGTAACTCCTAACGTTGCAACCATCATCCACAATCGAAAATTAGCCATATAAACCGGTTGCATTTGAATAAATAAATTAAACAAGCGGACAATATCGACAAACAAAAACGAGAGAAAGAGGTATACAAAAATAATGATATACGAGAATCCGGCAAAACTGACAGCTTTTGCAACAACCTGTGGCATTGAATTACTGAATATCATCCCTGACAACAGAGCTAAAAACAGGACAATCGTACTAACAAGATAAATAGGTCTAAAAACAGAAGCGGGAGGCAATGCCTGCCATCCGCGCAATATAATATAGCCATTTAAAGAAATAAGAATAGCAAAAGCGAGAATAAAAAATCCGATTTTCATAAAAATAAATAAATTGAGTAATTATAATGTCAAACGTCTAAACCTGAAGATTGTTTTGAACCTCTTTTTTACGAAGACGAATAAAGTCGACAATTTTTTACGTTATAAAAGAAAAGAGTTACAAAAGTACTCATTAAAATCAGTTACAATGCCTGTAATATTCTTTTCAATACAGAAATTTTTTATTTCAGTATTGTCGCTTATTTTTGAATAAGATGTGGTAAAATTGAACAATGATTCATTGAATAATAGTTAGTTATGAAAAAAAGTCTTTCTTTTTAATCTCATATCTTTTTACTCCAGTCCTTTAGTTGACTAAATCTAAACCAAACACGTACGGCTCTACAACACAAAATTTCTTTTCTGAAAGAATAAATTAAATAAATTCCAACCAAACAAGTTATTATATTCTTTTGTTGTAATTTTACGGTGTTTAACGAATTAATATCAGTAATGAAAAAGAATCTGTTTCTTTTAGGCCTTTTTATAGGTCTTTCATGTGTTTTACAAGCTCAGAAAGTAGGGCTTGTGTTAAGTGGAGGAGGTGCGAAGGGGATAACTCATATTGGGGTCATCAAGGCTCTCGAAGAAAATAATATCCCCATAGATTATGTAACCGGTACTTCAATGGGTGCTATCGTTGGAGGAATGTATTCTATGGGTTTTACGGTCGACGAAATGATTGCAACCATTAAATCTGACGATTTTAAACATTGGACTACCGGCGAAATTGATTCAAATTACAAGTATTATTATCGCAATGCCGATCCTAAACCAAGTTTTGTAGAGATCTCCTTTAATATTCACAATCTGGATTCCATTAATTTAAAATCTGCCATACTGCCAACTAATATTGTTTCGCCCCGTCAGATGAATTATGCTTTTGTTCCGCTAACTTCACAGGCTAATGCGGCAGCTAAGGGTGATTTCGATAAGTTGTTTGTCCCTTTCAGATGTGTAGCTTCGGATATTTACAACAAAGAAGCAGTAGTATTCAGATATGGTGTTTTGGGTGACGCCATTCATGCTTCCATTTCATATCCTTTTATGTTTAAGCCTGTTGTCATTGATAACCGGTTACTATTTGATGGAGGAATTTTCAATAACTTCCCGGTGGATGTCATGCGTACTGATTTTAAACCCGAATTCATGATTGGAAGTGTAGTGGCAAAAAATCCACGCAAACCTGATGAACGGGATATTTTAATGCAAATACAGAATATGATCATGAATCGTACTGACTATACCATCCCCAAAAAAGAAGGAGTATTGGTTAAATTCAATATGCCTGCTTTTAAACTTTTTGATTTCTCACGGGTGGATGAAATGGTTCAACTGGGGTATGATTCGACGATGAAACACATGACGGAAATTAAAGCCAGAGTAAAACGCCGTATTTCGACAGAAGAATTAAATCTTAAACGCAAAGGTTTCAGAGACAAGTTCCCTAAGCTGATATTTCAGCATGTCGAGGTGGATGGGGTAGACAGTCTTCAGAAGAAATACATACAACAGGTTTTTCATAATAATAATGAAGAATTTACTATGAAAGAATTCAAAGAAGCCTATTTTAAACTGATCTCCGACGATAAGATTCTCGAAGTTATTCCTCATGCCGTTTACAATTCCTCCATTGGTAATTTCGATCTGCATTTGAATGTCAAAACACAGGACCACCTGAAGGTTCTGCTGGGTGGCAATGTCTCTTCCTCTACTTCCAATCAGGCTTATTTCGGACTATCCTTCCAGAACCTTACCGAATATGCTCAATCGGTGAATGTAGATGCTCAGTTTGGTAAAGTGTATAACGGACTGGGTATCGGAGCCCGGATTGATATGCCTGCTCAGAAAAGCTATTATGTAAAAATGGGTATTGTTTTTCATAAATTTGATTATTATGAGGGTGACCAGATATTTTATAATGATAACAGAACAGCCAATTTTTCACAGACTGAAATTTATAGTAAAGTAAGTGTCGGTTTTCCACTTGCAATGAAAGGAAGGTTGGAATTTGGAGTAGGTTATGGCTTTTTGAACGATAAATACTATCTAAACAGAGCACAGATTACTGCAAGTACAAAAGAAGATGAAAGCATGTTTTCACTTGGTAGCCTTTTCAGCCGTATTGAAAGTTATACGTTGAACAACGTGATGTATCCCACTAAAGGGTATAGCCATTCGAGTTCACTGCAACTTCTGGGTGGCGAACAAACGTATAACTCAGAAAATGACCCTACGAAAAATGTAAATGATGTATTTGATATGTGGTTGCAATGGCGGGCAAAAATTGACCAGTATATTCAGTTATCCCCTAAATTTACTCTTGGTACCTATGGTGAACTGGCACTTTCGTCCCGTAAACTGCTTCAAAACTATACGGTGAGTATCATTGAGGCTCCAGCTTTTACTCCGACACCTTATAGCCGGACCGTTTTCAATGAATTTTACAGTGCCAATCAATATGCAGCCATTGGGTTAAAACCGATTTACCATCTTACCAAAGATCTCCATATCCGTGGCGAAGCATATTGGTTTATGCCTTATGAAACAATCAGGCGGGCAACTGACAATTCTGCCTATTATACAAAGCCTTTTTATTCCAGCCAGTTTTTAGGTGAAACTTCACTGGTTTACAACTTTAAAATTGCTTCAGCCGGTATGTTCGTAAATTACTACAGTTCGGCAGTCAGCAAGTGGAATTTTGGGATCAATATTGGGTTCCTGTTATTTAATCCGAAATTTACAGAGTAAGAATTACTGTAAGCATTCAGATTTCTGACTTATTGGATAATTAGTTATCGGTCTATATTTCCAATACACTGCTAACTAAACTTCTTACACCTTAATATTCTAATTTACAGATAATATACGACAAATTTACAGTACATGTGTCTGTCAAGTTTTCGATACGAAGTATTGTAACTTCTTGATTTGTATCATGGAGCCAGGAAGTCTAAAACAACAAAAGAGTGAAGCCGGTTAACTTTATAGTAACCAACCTCACTCTTTTTTTTTATGATATATACTTAATTATAAAAATTAGTATACCATTTCAATTTGTTTTATCGAACTGAAATCTTAGTACTACCAATTGAAGTATTTACAACATAGATTCCTTTTTTGATATTCACACTTATTTTACCTTCAGAAGCGATACCATCAATAATGGTTCT
>Ga0302288_1002228_pt1 | contig 11602 bp, 7 predicted proteins | sample III_Fen_N1_1_FD_194549 | JGI IMG/M metagenome (GOLD analysis project Ga0302288, IMG submission 194549) | Peat permafrost microbial communities from Stordalen Mire near Abisko, Sweden - III_Fen_N1_1 | ecosystem: Environmental > Terrestrial > Soil > Wetlands > Permafrost | place: Sweden: Abisko...
CGAATGGTATGCAAAAATCCCATAAATGCGGCATTTTATATACCATAAACAGGGTATATAAACCCCGTAATCGTGCTAGAAAATTGTTGGAATATTTTTGGTAAAGTTCAGAATTCCTAATTGTTTACAGCGGGCGAGTATTCGGTAGTGATAATCACGTAACCATTTGGAAAGCGAATAACTTGGCTTTCTAAAAAAATCCTGATTCCACAGATTCATTCCTCCGGCGAACAAATTAAGACACACATACGAAAGTCATAACCCATTCCAACATGAAGATCAAATCTGTGAAAATCAAGAATTTAATTGATTATATTGCGAAGTCCAATCTACATTAATTTGCATGTACAGCCGCTGGTTCTTCAAACTGATAGAGGATCGTCGAAAGGTATCTTTCACCTGTATCAGGAAGAATTACTACTATATTTTTTCCTTTATTTTCAGGACGTTTGGCTACCTGTAAGGCGGCAAAAGTTGCAGCTCCTGAGGATATTCCAACCAATAAGCCTTCGGTTCGGGCTAACTGACGGCTTGTTGCAAAGGCATCATCATTGCTTACTGTAATAATCTCATCAATCACGGCGCGGTTCAGTACATCGGGAACAAAACCAGGTCCGATTCCCTGAATTTTATGCGGTCCGGGATTACCTCCTGAGATAACCGGCGAATCAGTCGGTTCAACGACAATAATCTGAACCGATGGTTTTAACTCTTTCAAAACTTCGCCAACACCAGTAACCGTACCGCCTGTTCCGGCTCCTGAAATGAAAATATCAACTTCACCGTCGGTATCGTTCCAAATTTCAAGAGCGGTAGTTTTACGATGAACTTCAGGATTGGCAGGATTTTTAAACTGCTGCGGAATGAATGAATTGGGTGTAGTTTCGGCCAATTCAACAGCTTTGGCAATTGCACCTTTCATTCCCCCAGTCCCAGGAGTAAGAACCAACTCGGCGCCAAGAGCTTTGAGCAGGTTTCTGCGTTCAACACTGAATGTTTCGGGCATGGTAAGGATTAAACGGTATCCTTTTGCCGCGGCTACCAATGCCAAAGCAATTCCGGTATTTCCGCTGGTTGGCTCAATGATCACCGAGTCGGGTTTGAGTATTCCACGTTTCTCAGCATCTTCGATCATGGCTTTACCAATGCGGTCTTTTACACTTCCACCCGGATTAAAATATTCGAGTTTGGCGATTACTTTTGACTCTAACTGATGTTGTTTGTTAAAATTGGAAAGTTCAAGTAATGGAGTATTTCCAATTAAATCGGTTAATTTTTGTGCAATTTTTGTCATGTTATTTCATTTTTGCTTTATACAAATATTCATGCGATTTTCTGCTCATACAATACCTCTTTCATAGTATTTTATATACCACGTTTTAGGTATGTCGGTGCTATTGTTTTCGAATAAGAACGGACCAGAAATTTTCTTTTTGTTTTTCTTCCAGAACATCGTGTCCTTCGTTGCGAACCGAACCTGGAACGTTTTTAATTGGAGCCCCATCATCGAGCAGAATCTCAAGCAATTCGCCACTTTTCATGGTTGACAATTCAATCTTGGTTTTTACAAAGTTCATGGGGCAAGCCACTCCGCGAAAATCTTTAAAACGCTTATCAGGAGTATTTCCAACAACAATTTCACTGACTTTCGGAACTTCATTCTGTACTTTAAACTGAAGCGAATCGTCCATGTGGTTGTACAAATTAATTACGGTGGCGGCCAATTCCTCAATCACTGTTCGGGAACGGATAAATAGTGCCTCCGGATTTTCGAGAGCAAGCTTAACTACAGGTTCAAATTTCTGATTGACATGCCCTTCCTGAATAAATGACTGGATAAATGAGGTAAAAACTTCTTCGCGGTTATTGGGTTCGATGCCCCTGGTAACCAGCAACATTCGCGACGCATGATATACGATGCCATAAAGCGATTTATTAATCAGTTCAGGATCGTGGGTTTGTTTAATGCCTTTTTGGATATCCAAAATCGCATCGCGATCATAATCAATCATATCGAACATCCCGGCTGAACATTCGGCTGCACCTTTCCCGGTGAGGGAGAAGATTTCCTCTGCGCCCCAATCAAAATAGTAATTTTTGTCTTCGTCAAACGAAGGTATTGTTTCGAAGCTGGTCAGTAATTCTTCAACATCGGCTTGTCCATCACTATCAAGATACTCATTAAAATCGGTAAACCGTGATTTTTTGACACTCCATTTTCCCAGAAGCTGCACCGTAAACTGAGGCAAATCGCGCGCGCTGATTTCGCCATATTTCGAAGCCAGACGGGCTTTGTTATCACCTGTTTTTCCACCGGCAACCACATAATACGCCGGATAAAGACGGTCGTTTCGCGAAGCTTTTCCATAGAACCCGAGGTTCGATAAATTGTGTTGGCCGCAGGAATTGGGGCATCCCGATAAATTTACCTGAATATCGCTCAATTCGTCCAACTGAATTTCAGAAATACCTAACAATGCCTTTTGGATTGCCGTGGATGCGCCTCTGGCCAAACAGATTCCCAATCGACAGGTGTCGGCGCCCGCGCAGGAAACTAGTGAGTTCAGGATTCTCGGGACATCAACTTCAACACCCAAACTTTTCAATTCATGATACAGGGATTCCAGTAATTGTCCGGGAATATTGCGTAGCAGAATATTCTGCCTCATGGTAAACCGGATCACATCGTCACCCTGCGGAGCAAGAAATTCAGCCAGACGGATGAGCGTTTCTGCTTTCACCATACCCTGATTGAACGGCACTTCCGCCGAATAAAAACCGGTTTGCTTTTGTGCTTTTACATACCGTTTCAACCATTTGTTCAGCAGTTCGTTTTCCGAATTAAAATTTATTACCTGACCTTCATTCGAAGGTTGAGAAACTTCAGGAAGCACAAGATTGTGTTTGCCTTCAGTCTTCAAACGATTAAATATTTCATAAAAAAGCTCGAAAACACGCTCTTCACCCAGTTTGTAAAAGATGTAACGAATGCGAGCTTTGTGCCGATTACGGCGGTTTCCGTGTTCCGAAAACAATATTTTCAAGGCTTCGCCAACATAGAGAAGGTCAGTTGCCGGAACAAAATCAGACAGTTTAAATCCGGCGGTTGGTTTTGAACCCAATCCTCCGCCAATATAAACTTTGAATCCCTTTTCTCCATTTCGGATGGTGGCAATCAAGCCCAAATCGCTGAAGGTGGCGTTGGCATTGTCCGAATCGTTTCCCGCCAGCGCAATTTTATATTTGCGGGGCAACGACCAGGAATCCGATTCAGCAATCAGCGTATTGGTCAAAGCCAAGGCATATGGAGTAACATCAAAAATTTCATCTTTCGAGATCCCGGCATCTTCCGAAGCCAAAATGTTGCGAACGGTATTTCCGCCTCCACCCCGTGATGACAGTCCTAATCGGTACAACTGTTCCATAATTCCGGGAGCATGTTCCAACTGAACATTGTGCAACTGAAGCTCCTGTCGGGTGGTAATATGAATCGGTTCAGTTCCCTCTCTCTGAGCCAGCAAAGCCAATTCTTTCAATTGAAAAGGTGTGATCATTCCGGCGGAACATCGTACCCGAACCATAAAAGTTCCGTTTGCACGTTGTTCGTAAATGCCCATCGGCACACGTATGGCTTTAAATTTTATGGCTTCAATTTCGCCATTCCTGAAATCTTGCACATGCTTTTTAAATGCACTGATATCAGTTTTTAGGGAGTCTGGGATAATATACATTTTGGTCTTTTTAAAGTATTTGCTTTGGGTAGGTATAAATACACTACAAAGGTGCAATGCCTGAATTTTTGTTGAAATACCATATATTAGGTATATCGCATACCACAAGTTAGCTAGTATTTATACCTACTAACAGGGATTTCAAATCAAACTTGTTTGTGTCAATTTTGTAGCGTGAAAGTCAACTTTTTGAATGTGAATGCTGATTTTCAGGTGTAAACTAAAATTCATGCTATGTTTGATCAGGAATATTTAACCTTAAATGCTATAAAAAAGAATAGCTATGTGTCTCACCTGAAATGTTCGGGATGTGGTACGGTTTATCTCCACCAGTCAGTACAAAATTTTTGCATGAATCCGGGTTGTCAGGAAACTTTATTGGCCGAATATGAATTACATCCGGGTATAGTCACCAAAGAAGATTTAAAAAATCGGCCAAACAATATGTGGCGGTACCGGGAATTTTTGCCCATTAACGATGAAAAAAATATTGTATCGCTGGGCGAAGGTGGAACCCCGCTTTTTAAAGCGAACAAGCTGAACAAAGCCATTGGCATTGAAGAACTCTACTGGAAAGACGAAGGTGGCAACCCAACCGGTTCGTTTAAAGCCCGTGGAATGAGCGCAGCCATTTCGAAAGCCAAAGAGTTGGGTATCAAAAAAGTGGCGATACCAACGGCAGGAAATGCTGGTGTGGCATTGGCTGCGTATGGCGCAAGGGCCGGAATTCATGTTCATGTGTATATGCCACGCGAAACACCTGATCAGCACAAGCGCGAGGTAAGGTATTACGGCGCTCAACTGACCGAAATTGACGGGAACATTGGCGATTGCGGTAAACTGGTGGCTGAACTTACAGCCAAAGGAGAGTGGTTCAATGTTTCGACACTGAAAGAACCTTACCGTTTGGAAGGTAAAAAGACCATGGGCTATGAACTGGCAGAACAACTGAACTGGGAATTGCCTGATGTGATCCTTTATCCGACTGGCGGAGGAACTGGCTTGATTGGGTTCTGGAAAGCCTTTGACGAACTTGAAAAACTTGGATGGATTGGCTCCAAACGCCCACGGTTGGTGGCGGTTCAGTCAGAAAATTGCGATGGAATTGTAACGGCGTTTCATCAAAATCTGGCGAAATCGGAACCAGTTGACAAAGGTTTTACCATTGCCAATGGACTGCGTGTACCCAAATCGTTTGCCGACAAGCTAATCCTGAAAATTCTTTACCAATGCAGTGGCACGGCTATCAGTGTGTCTGATGTGGAGATTAACGAATCGCTGAACGAGGTGGCACGGCTGGAAGGCATGTTTATCGCTCCTGAAGGTGCAGCGCTATGGGCGGCGCTCAAACGCCTCAAATCTGAAAACCGGATTTCGAAGAATGAAAAGGTCGTTTTAATCAATACCGGAAGCGGCTATAAATACCTGGAAAACATCTTTGCCGGAGAATACATTTAAACCTGAATTTTCCCAAATAGGTTTTATTACCACAGAAAGATTCCTGTTCATCGCCGGAGTTTTTTCTGTGGTTTTTTGTTTTGTAAAACGGCTTTGAATAGTGAGCTGAAAATCATAAGTTTGGGAGGGTTTTAATGAATGGAGTAATCCAAATTTTTTAATGGATCGGGACTTGTCGATAATGCAAAAAGGCTCACATCTTACGAATAAGAATATATAAAGTTCAATTATATGATTTTACTTAATCTTTGCCCAACTAGAATATGCTAGATTCTATTACAATAAAAACAAATACTCCAGCTAATCCTTTGGATATAGGATATTTAGCTGAATGCCTTCTTTTTTATGATAAAACAAATCTTCTAGTTGACAAAGAAAGTTTACCTATGTTGTTTCGTCTTTGTGGCGTCAATGAGATACAAGAATTAATTGAAAGAGGATGTTTGTCAATATTTACAAAAGATAATATACTGGGAGCAAGTCGAACTGGAGAAATATACTCTGCAGATTTATTTTCAGTTCTAAATGTTGATGTACATTATAGGCTTTTTTTAGAGACATTTAGCAGCTTATACGAAGGTAAACTTGGAAAAGCAAGAAGGAATGCAAATAGATTTTCAGAAATAACAAACTCGTTTGTTTATGACTCCACAGTTATTGAAGATATCACAAGTTCGATCAAAGATGTTGGATTCACAAGACAGATAATAAGTCGATTTATTAATGAGCTTGGCCTTGAAAAAGAATTTATAGGAAAGGATTGGTATTATGATTTTATTCCGATAAATGAACATGAATTCACTCACACAACCAATTTGGATTTAGACCGGCTCAAATTAATTTCCGAAGAACAAAAAATGCACTTTGATTTTTCTCCGGGTTCGCTCATCTTAGATTTATCAGAGTCTTTGGGAGATATTCAAGTTGCGATTAAAAATAATTCAGAAATTTTTACTACTCCGGTTAATTCCAAGATTATCAGTCTGAAGTTTGATAATATCTTTGAGAAAGCTCAAATTAATCGTGATGCTATAAACCAATTTCAGAAGATTGCCCTACCGAGTTATAAAGATTTGGCATTTATAATTAATAGTGGTGGTAGAACTTTTAAAGATCTCATCGAACTAATTGATAAGGCTGAGAAATTTAAAGCATGGAAGCATGAATTGCCAAGTGAAGCTAATTTTATTGAAGAATATTCAAAAGCCTTAGAAAAAGATACATGGTTAGATAAATTGCCAAACAAAATAGGACGATTTACTATTTTTGAGGCCGCTGGTATTTTGTTAGATGTATTTGGAGCAGGAGGGCTTGGAACTGCTGCGGCAATAGCACTTAGTGCGACAGATACTTTTATTCTTGATAGAATGTTGAAGAATTGGAAACCAAATCAATTTATAAAAGGAGACTACAAGAATTTCGTAAAAAAATAAATCTGCAAAACACTAATCAAACCACATACGCATAAAACACGCGGACTGACAACCCAATATTTCAAGTTTATTTTTAACGGGTGTCACTCTAAACCTCATTCTTAAACCCCCTTGCTTTCTCCTCATCAAACGCATTTTCCCATTTGTCCATGACTACGTTGGCGGTGCAATTGACAATGACACTATTGAGGTGCGAACATGTTTAGTCTACTAAAAGAATAATCCGGTTAATTTGGTTGTTTTACTGACCAATCGAACCGGATTACCTGCAAAAAGAAAAATAATTGAGTTTAAATATTTTGACAAGCCTGCCCCGAAAACACAATGATAATCAGATTGATATTCTTGCTATTCGGAACCGGCTCTTGGTTTATGCTTTCAATTTTGAGTTAAAGCGGGTACTTCATCAGTAGTTTTTAGAAACCCATAATGATGGTTAAACTGTTGCCCTGATACTTTTACCCAATTGACAAAATCTTCAACCAGCGGGTTATCGCTTTTCTTATTGAAACTGAAGGTGATGTCGTTGGATGGAATTGCTTTGTTTTTAGATGATTCCAGGAAAGATATCAACTGATCGAGATTGTCATAAACCAATTCTTCCTTTTTTAAATGACCACTATTATCAGGATCAATCGGGAGTATTTTTATCCCTTTTAGAATCTCCCTGTTATTCAGATCATAGATAAGACTTAGGTTCCCGTAAGTGACTCCGGTTGAATCGCTGAGAACCGATTCGATCAGATATTTATCATTTCCGGTAACAATAACACCGCCCAATTCGGAGTTTGACGAACCAAAATGGTCGATTAAAACCTTTGCTGTTGCTGATTGTGGAGTCTGGGTATAAACGGTGAAAGATGGAACCTTTGCTGATTTTTTCTCTGAATCGAATTGATCGGATTCATTAGCCAGAAAGATATTTTTAAATTCCTCCTGTTTGATCCCGTTTCTGATCTGTTTGTCGAAAAGTGTATTTTTTTCGTTGGCCACGGGTAAAACTGCCAATCGCCCAACATTCACCAGTTTTGTCGATGATTTTTCAACATCCGGAGAAGGCACATTAACGGTTAACGTCAGGTCGCTTTGTACGTTTTGCGCCGTGCTTTTCACAAATTTAATTGTTACGCCTGAATTCGCCTTTGAATATTCGCTGGCCCATTTTTCGATCAGGGAATTTGCGAATTTCGACTCTGTGATGGTTATTGTTTTAACTGAATTTTGAGCCAGCAAGCTGATACAAAATGCCGTTGCTGCTATGATAAGTGTTGTTTTTCTCAAATAACCTGAAAATCTGGCTTTCATCAAATTGCTGTTCTGTTTTTCTGTCATTTTCATGTTGTTCTGTTTTAAATTTATCTGGATAGATATATTTACAAAGGTTGTAATACCTGAAACGATTAAAAATAACCTTGATGCGGTATTTTACATACCGCAAATGTGGTATGCCACAGAATACCATAAAAACAATGTCGATTACTTTATTTTTATTCTATACGACTAGTATGAGCAAGCAAAGCCGAAGCAAAATCCTGTATAAGATATATGGCACCTGTATATCCGATATAGCTTTGGTTCAAAAAGACCTGATCAAAAACAGGAGTGGAAATTCGAATGAGCGGAACTGAAAGCTTTCTGGCTACTTTTTGTTCGAGCGAACTGCCTAAAATAACTTCCGGTCTGGTTTTTAGCAATTCTTCATCTATTGCTTTTCCATCGGAAGTAAAAATCACTTCAGTAGTGTAATTCGGATTGGTATTCAGGTCTTCAGCAATTTGCTGACGCAATTCATCGTTTGGATTGTCAGTAATGATCACCGTTTTTACGATTTGTCCAAAACTATCCTGCAAAAAGCGGCTAATACCAACAACATTTGATGTTTCACCAACCAGTGCCAACTCCTTTTGTAAATCGTATTTGATGTAACTTTGTGCCAACTTTTGAAACTGGTGCGCCAACAGCTTTTCTTCGCGGTATTTCGCCCTTGTAATTACTTCTTCCGGAATATTTAATTTTTCACTGATAATCGTTAAAAGTCTTGACGTATCAGGCGTTCCAACAGGTAAATATCCGAAATACAAATAAGGAGTATCGAATTTTTTCTCCAGCAACTGGGCAATCTCCAGTCCCCAGGGCGACACGACCAAATTCAACCCGGCATTCGGAATGTTGCGCCATGATTCAATATCCTGACCAAACCCGAATATTTTGTTTGTTTTTAATGAAAGCAAACCTAGCGTTTTTTCCAACTCCTGTAGATTGCCTTCCCACAATAAATCCTGATTGGGAACCACTCCAAGGATGTTCACCAGTTTCAGGTTTGGTCGCTGCGGAAGATGAAATTGAGAAATGCGCTCAATAATTCCCCGAACAGCCCATTCATATCCTTTGTAAACATTTCCTTTAAAACCCGGCGTACTCACCGAAATTACCGGGAAACCCTGTTCCTGTGCCTCTTTGACCATAGCTGGCACATCGTCGCCCACAATTTCGGGCGCACAGCCGGTAACCACCACATACAAATCGGCTGCCTGTACTTTTACCGTGTTTTTGATTTGTTCGCGCAAACGGGCTGTACCACCAAAAACCACCTGCTTTTCGATTACTGCAGTGGCTGATGATTCCAGCCAACCACGATGATTCCGGCCATTACTTCCGGCCAAAATATTTTCAGAATATTTAGACTGAATGCTGCACCCGGCGCTGGAATGAATAATTGGCGCGAAGCCTTCAACGGAATCGATCACTTTTAGTGCGCCGTGAAGGGCGCATCCATTCCTGTTTTTATGCAATATATTTTTCGACATTATTTTACCTCTTGCTTGATAAACCAGTTGGGACTTTTTTTGAGCCATTCGCCGGTATAAGTTTTTGCTTCGTTTTGTGCTGAAATTTTCGTAAACGAATTGTTTGAAAGTGCTTTGCGTATTTTTGTGATCAGGTTTTTTACTCCTGAAAACCCAAAAACGGGGATGCTTTCGAGATTAATGACCGGTATTCCGCTGCGGATAGCTACCGCAAAATCACCTGAATCGCCAATGTAGATTTCAGGGTTTAGTTTCCGGATCAGGTTTTCTTCCTCAAAAAGCTGTCCTTCACCAACCAGAAAAGCGAATTCAGGTTGGTCGGCTTTTAGTTTTTCGAGATTTGCAACATGATGCTTGTCAACATAGGTCAGTTTCAGCCCGATAACTTCAATGCCCAGCTCTTCCAGTAAATTGGCAATGCCAAACGCGATTGCTGGTTGAAGGCTGATAAATACTTTCTTCTTTTCGGGAGCCCGCTGTTCAAGTAATTGAGTCAATTGTGCTTTTTCACGGCTGATCAGGTTTCGTGCCTGCGATTCGTGGCCGGTTGCCAATGCAATGTTGGCAAGCCATTGCGAGGTATTTTCGATTCCGATTGGAATAACTGGTTGTACAAACGGAATTTCATATCTTTCCTGAAGGACAGTTCCGGGATAATCAGCTTCATCCGGATTTATGGAGATTGAGAATGCGGCGTTTCGGATTCGTTTGATATTTTCCAGCGAAGTAGAACGTGGAAACAGATTGGTTCTCAATCCGAGTTCGTTCAGTAATCGGTATATTTCATTCAAATCATTTGGTTTTTCGCTAATCGAAAGCAGGTTCACATAGTCAGAAACGTCAGCCTTCTTCAAAGGTAAAACATGCTTGACAATGGAATGGGAAACCAGGTCGTATCCGGTAGATCCGATTTTTGAACGGAAACCATCGGCATAAACCGGAACAATGGCAATGCCCAGCTCTTCCTTCAGCTCTTCAACAACCGATTCAATATCGTCGTTATTAATAGCCACTACCGGTGTCGATACAATAAAAACGATCTCAGGAGAATGAAGTTTGAAAACCTGCCTGATACCTTCACGCAACTTGACATCGCTTCCCATAATCGAGTCGCGTTCGTTCAGGTTGGTAATTGCCCAATGGCTGTCGTTCTCGTCAAAAATTTGCTGCGACAACCTCGCCACAGCACATCCGGCAGTTCCGTGAACTACAATGGCCGAATTCCTAATGGTTGAAATAATTTCTAAAGCTTTTATGATGTCGCTGGATACATCCTGCGAAAACGTGCGCACACGTTGTGTAAACTGCACATCAGCATGTTCCTGCAAAAGCGTTTCAGCCTTTCCGTAGAAAGCTGAAATGGCCTGCAAGCGTTTTTCGCGGATTGCAGCCGATTTTGGTCGTAGTGAATCCATGAAATCAGATTAACGCTTGCTGTCCCTGAATCACCCCTTGTTCTTCCTGAAGAATACGGTCGCCCCACTCACGCGCCCAGTCCCGAAGTTCAGTCACGTTCAATGGTTTTGGAATTACTGTTTCTGTATCTTCCACTATTCGTTTGGCCAATTCACGGTACACATCGGCCTGTGCCGAGCCCGGATTGGCTTCTATTACTGTTTTACCATACAATTCGCTTTGTGCCACTGTCAGTGAACGGGGGACATATCCTGTCACAATCGCGCCTGTTCGTTCTGCAAAATCGTCGATTAATGATTTTGCGTATGGAGCATTCAAACTATTGGCAATTATTCCGCCAAGTTGTGCCCCTCCTGAAGGTGCGTATTTGGTAATTGCCTTGAACAGATTATTAGCGGCGTAAATGGCCATAAAATCAGAAGAAGAAACGACATATACTTTATCTGCCAATCCTTCGCGGATTGGCACGGCAAATCCACCGCAAACCACATCGCCAAGCACGTCGTACAAAACGAAGTCGGGCTTAAATTCTTCAAAAAGATTGAGATCCTGCAACAGACTGACCGCGGCGTTTATTCCACGTCCTGCACAACCAACTCCGGGTACAGGACCACCAGCTTCGATGCACAACACTCCTTTAAATCCTGCAACCGAAATATCTTCGAGACGTACTTTTTCGCCGTCCCGGGTATTGTCCAAAACAGTAGGTAAATAGTTGCCGCCGCGCAGCGTGTTGGTCGAATCGCTTTTGGGATCG
>Ga0302288_1002230_pt1 | contig 11591 bp, 6 predicted proteins | sample III_Fen_N1_1_FD_194549 | JGI IMG/M metagenome (GOLD analysis project Ga0302288, IMG submission 194549) | Peat permafrost microbial communities from Stordalen Mire near Abisko, Sweden - III_Fen_N1_1 | ecosystem: Environmental > Terrestrial > Soil > Wetlands > Permafrost | place: Sweden: Abisko...
CTTTCAAAATTCCGCCCGATTAAAATTATTTTTATCTTGGGAAAAGTTGTCAGATGGAATATGAAATCCAAAATTTCCTGCCGGTTCTCCTTCAATATTTCTTCAAAAGAGTCAAGAATAATTACGAACGGCTTTTCTATTTGGGCGAAATAGGAGTTGATTTTTTGCGAGAAATTTTCGGTTTTGATTTTGGGTTCAGAAATAATTTGTTTTGCCGATAATTTTTTGAATTCATTGAAAAATACTAGCAAAATATCGTCCAGAATTGTCGAATTGAAACAATTATACTTCAAGACGATTGTTTCTGGAGAGAGCAATGTGAGCGAATAATTGACCACCTGAGCTTTTCCGGTTCCCAAAAAGCCATTTATGCACAATAAATTGGTATCATTTTTGTAAAAATCATAAATTTTTTCAATTTGATTGGAGTTGTTTTCGAGCAGAGTCGGATTGATAGGGGAACCTTCCTGCTTAAGCAACTCTTTTTCATCTAAAAAAATATTTAAAAACTGGTATTTCATAGGTTTATATTATCTGATTTTAACTTTTTTTGCAATTATTTAATATAATTGTATTTTTGGCATTTTGATAGTAAAATATAAATATATTGGATAAGATTAAATTGGGGAGACTTAGGATGGAATTTTTTAGACAACATCAGAAAATAATAATTGCAGTAATTTCTTTTACGTTCATTGCTTGGACTGTAGGATTAATGCTTTTACCGTTGCTTATTAAATAAAACAGGTGCTTGTGAATAGAAATGGATTGATAAAAACAATATTTGTATTTCTGCTGTTATTTATGACAGGGACTTCTTTTTTTGCGCCGCCGGCGTTTGCGAGCGTTGATGTAATTCGGAAAAAACAAAAGCAGACCCGTGCCAAGATTAATCATTTAAAGTGGCTGGAGAACCTTGAGACGAATAAGCTGTACAAGAATCAACAGAAACTAGAAGTGACATCTTCGACTTTGCAATCATCAAAACAGCAGCTTTCTACCACTAAAGATAAATTGGGTTCACTGAACAGCGATTTGTCAAAGTCCTTGGCGGATTTTTCTGAAATCGATTTTCAGATGAAAAGAAGAATAAGGCAGATTTATAAGAGTCAGCGCAAGGGATTTTTTGAATTATTGTTGACTGCGCAGGATTTCAACTCGTTCTTGGACAGAGTATATTTTGAAGGTTTGATTATAAAAAATGATTATAAAAGAATGACTTATGCTCGTAAAAAGGCAAAAGAAATCGCACTTCTGAAATATAATATTGAGGAGCAAAAAAGGGTTTTGGCTCGTTCGATAAAGAATATAAACTATCAACAACAGTCAATTCAACAAGATATTTCTCAAAATGAAAATATGATACAAAAGTTAAGAACCGACAGAGGGTCTTACGAGAGGGCGGAAAGAGAACTGGCTAGACAATCCGCAAGTTTGCAATCGATGATTTCAAGAGCATCGCATCCTACAGGCGTGAATGTTGTGTCAGGGTTTATTAAGCCTATAGGTGGCAGAATCACATCCCCTTTTGGATGGAGAACCCACCCTATATTTAAGAGCAGATCTTTCCACTCAGGAGTAGACATCGGCGGACAGTTTAACGGTAATGTGAGAGCCTCCAACTCCGGAAAAGTTATTTATACCGGATGGTATGGCGGATATGGTAAAGTTGTTATTATTGACCACGGTCAGGTAAACGGCGTTCCTATCTCGACTCTTTATGCGCACTTGAATTCTTGTAGAGTGAGCGTTGGAGAATACGTTTCAAAAGGTCAAGCCGTCGGGTTTGAAGGTACAACAGGTTATAGCACCGGACCTCACCTACATTTCGAGGTCAGAGTCAACGGGCAACCAAGCAATCCGCTCAATTACATTTAACAAAATTTTACACCAAGAAAACTTGAAAGAAGAAGAAGACATATGAAAAATAAAATTATCTTACTATTTGCAATATTAATTGCCTCGAGCACTTGTGTTTTTGCCTCTGAGGGAAAAGTTATTTCCGATAGTGAAACCAAACAACAAGTAATGAAGGCTTTTGCCGATATTAATAAAAATACAGATAACTTTTTCACATCTACTGCTGATATAAAAAAAGCGAAAACAGCGCAGGCTCAGGCAAAGGCAAAGGAAGAAGTTAAATATGGATTTGGTCAATCTCCGGTTGGTCAAGCTAGGGGCACAATGCCTCCGATTAAAAAATTCCGATTGGCGATTCAAAATCGTAATAAGCCAAAAGTAGCTCCAGAAGAGGCTGAGGTTGTTACAACAAATCAGGCGATATTAGACTGCGATATGATGGAATATTTTGCGGACCGAACAGAGCTTGAAGCTGACGGACATGTTGTCATGGTTTTCCCAAAAAATAATTCGACAATAAAAGCCGATAAAGTAATTTATAACCAGTCTTCCAATTTGATAAAAGCTTACGACAACGTTGTGATGATTAGTGAAGGCAAAGAGCTTTTTGGTGATTTTATGCAAATCGATATGAACGAAGAAAATGGGTTCATGGACAATCCGACCACTGATGTTTTTCAAATCAAGGCAAAGGCTAAAAAAGGTTACATGTACGGCGATAAAATAATCCAAGAACAAGGCAGTTTGTACGTTAGCAAGAGAACAATGATAAAACTTCGCTCGGATATGTTTGGTCCGGATTTGGATTCTATGTATGTCGCAAGTCAAGATAAATCACATTATAAGACAGATTCTCACGGTGAAAAATTTAGAATAAATACAAATGATTTGATTATAAATTCAAAGCCGGAACATGATACGATTACGTTAAGACATGCCGAAATTTATTTTAATGAAAAAAAAGTCGGAACGATTCCATCAATAACAATTCACACAAACAAAGCACAGGATTACGTTGAAGGAAATTATCCGGAAATGGGTACTTTGACTAATTTGGGGGCTTTTGCGGGTCCAGGGTTCGTTTTCGACACTCCGATGGGTTCGACACTGAAGTTGGTACCTATCGTTAACTATAATGGCGGACAATTCGGCTTTGGTGGGCTTGCAAAATTCAAAAGTGCAACCAATAAAACTGATATTGGATACGGTTCGGCTGGCGGTAACGGTGACGGTTCATTGACGGATAAGATTATCGTCCGCGGTAAGCAGAAATTAGACGACAACTTATATTTGCAATATGGTTCAAATTCTTATATTGATGACTGGTTTTTAGGTTATCGAATGGCAAAACTTATGGGTGAATTGGTTTATGACGATACTTTTTTGAATCAGGATTTTGTCGGAAAAAATCTTGATATGAGCTTTAGACACAGGGTTTCGGCGGGGTTTATGCAGGATAATTCTGTAGGTGCCGGAAATGTCGGAGCTTTGGGATCAGGTGGGATTGGAACAGCCAGATTTAAGTATATGGCTGAACTTTCACAAACCCTTTACAGTCTAAATTGTGAAAGATTCTTGCAGGACATGACTTCTTCTGCACTTAATAAACCTAAGGACGATGTGTTGAGCGTAAGACTAAGCATGGTATTTCAGGGTTCTTCAGCCGTCTACGGGACAGGCGACACTCAGATGATTGGGAGAGCCGGACCCATGCTCCACACGCAGTATAAATATTGGATGCAAGATTTGGGTTACTTTCTTTCGGCATACAATGACAAAACCCCTATGGTTCTCTATGACAAATATATGTATGGTCGTTCAAACGTTTATTTGAGAGAATCTGTAAGGGTGCATAAATATCTTACTTTATCTTGGTTCGCTTCGTTTAATATGTCGCAAGACAGCTGGGATGGTAATATGTTTCAGGAAAATGGATTTTACTTTGCGATAGGTCCTGATGATATTAAATTGAACATTGGTTATGATACCGTAAGACAGCAGTCTTTTGTTACTATGGCGTTGGCGCTTGATGCCAAAGGTTCGACTATTAATTATAAAAAAATGGTAATAAAAAATCCTGAAAGAATGGGCAAAGACAAGGATGGCAATAAAGCTGGTGCGCAAACTTTTTCTTCAGGTCCAGCGGCAGATGCTGATAATGTTGAGGAAAAAGCAGAAGTAATTGATATTTAAGAGGTTTTTATGGCGATTGAACGATTAGAAAATGAATTAATTAAATATGGTGACATTATAGGTGAAAAAAATCTTTCACCCGGCACTTCAGGTAATATTTCGGTGCGATACGGTGACAAGATTATTATAACAGCTTCTGGAGTTTCTAACTGTGAATTGGGATACGAAGATTTAGTAGTTATCGATTTTGATGGAAATGTTGTAGATGGGGGCAAAAAAGCATCCAGTGAAAAAATGTTGCATGTGGAGTTTTATAAAAAAAGACCTGACGTGAATGCAATAATCCATGTTCATCCGCCGTTTTTAAGCTCTTTTGCTGCCGCGAGGCAAGGTCTTGAGGACCCTGTTATGGCCGAAAACGTTTACTATTTCGGAAAAATTCCGATTGCCGAATATGGGTTGCCTTCGTCAAATGATTTGGTTGAAAAGACTGCGAAATATTTTGATAAATACAACGCTGTCTTGATGGCAAATCATGGGTTTATTGTGGGCGATGTGGATTTGAAACAGGCGTATTTAAAACTCGAGCTTGCGGAATCCTACGCGCAGATTGTCTTGAATGCAAAAATTCTGGGTGGTGCAGTTTTGTTGACCGAAAAAGAGGTCGCTGAAATAGAAGCGTTGAAGTAAGCCTACCGCATAACCATCAAGATGTCGTTGCGAGCCGAGGAAACAGACACTCCCGCACAACACGTCGTTGTCTTGGATTATTCGCCGTAAAACGAGTTAAAATGGCACGCAAGCCTGCGTGCCATTTTACTCTCTGGCGAAAATCCGTTGCGAGCCATAAAGCCATGCGATGGAATAAAATAGAGGGTGCGAAGCAATCTGTCTAATGTGCGCGCTTGTCATCAGGATAGATTGCTTCGAAATGTCAAACCCTTGACCGCCTATAATTCCATTGTCTCGCAACGACGTGGGTCGCGGAGGCATTTGTTCCCCGTTCCCTGTTTCCTCGGCTTGCAACATCACCTATCGGTTTCAGCCTATCAACTTAATGTCAGGGTCTAGGACGTAATTTTTCAGCAGATTTTTTCTTGCTTGATGCAAAAAATCTCGCTTGGGTTGTGAAAAATACTTGTATTTATCTCCGTCCCAAATCTTGTTTTCGTGTTTAGTTGTAAAAAATATTTTATCCATAATGCTACTCTAATTTATTTTTTTGTAAAAAGCGTTACACAAATTATTTATTATAAGGATATTTTTTGGTACAATAAAATTTGACATGGAGTGAAAACTATGATGAAAAATATTATCAAAAATCTGATGATAAGGCAAAAAACAGTTTATATAATAATCGCAACAATATCTTTGATTTTGTTACTTTGCATCAATGTACCTAAATTTTGGACATCGGAAGAAAAGAATACAGTTTCTTACGAGCAAGGACTTGAAGAATACAAAAGCAACGAGTTTCAGGATGCCTATTATTTGTTTTCAAAAGTTTCTAAATCGTCAAAGTTAAAGCCCGCTGCACTTTACAGGCAAGCACTGTGCGCGAATAAGCTGAGCGATGAAACGACAGCGACAAAAAAATATAAATCTTTAATCAGAAATTATCCTAATTCAAAACTTGCGGTAAGGGCAAACTATTTATACGCCCAATCGTTATACGACTCAAACCATGCTAAAAAAGCTAAAAAAGAGTTCAAAGGTATTTTAAAAAAATATCCTAATACGGATTACGCCATCGCGTCTGGGTATTATTTGGGCTCAATCGAGGCGGAAAATATTCAGAATATCCGAAACAAAAGAAACAAAATAAGGGTTGCGAACAATGCAGCACATTATTTCAGGGCGTATTTGAAAGAAGTGCCTTCTGGTCGATTTGCGATTAATGCTATTGATAAATGGGTATCGGTGGAAACTTCTTCAAAGAAAAAATTTACCAATGAAGACAACTTGATTATAGCAAAAGCCTATCAAGCAAACGAAAATTATAAGAATGCTCAAAAATATTTGAACTTCACCAATATAAAAACATCTTGGCCGTATCTGGTAAAAAATGCTTATGCCCTAAAAGATTATTCTAAGGTCAAATATTACACCGAGCAGGGGCTCAAAGGTAAAGGCGCCGAGACTGTTTCGATAAATGAAGACACAGATGAAAGTGTTGAAAACAAAAATATTTATGAAGCGATGGACGATTATTTGAATACAAGTTCAGCCCCAAAATCTGCAATTTCGTACCTGTTGAGTTTTTCTCAAAAAGCAGACGGCTATGATTACCTGCTTTATAAACATTGCAACAATTTACCGGCAAACTCTCAGTTAGCTTGCTTTAACACCCTTTATTCAAAGTATCCCAACGGTCAATTTGCGGCAGAAGCGCTTTCCAATATTTTTTATGCAAAGATTAAATCGAAGGATTATTTTGTCGCAAAACAAATAGGTAAAAGACATTTATCCGAGTTTAGAGATTCAAACTCAGCACCAAAAGTTATGTTTTGGCTCGCAAAACTTGCGACTAGAATGAAGAATTACGAAGAGGCAAGAAGCTATTACAAGTCGCTTTTATCAAGTTATCCTGACGATTATTACGCATATCATGCTTTTTTGAATCTGAATAAAACAAGACATCCGGTCATGGATTTGACTGATTTAGAAGGTAAGGAGGTTTTGTTTCCTTATAAAAGAACTTCCGAAAACGATTTGATAATAAGACTTGCCGGCGTTAAGGATTACGGGCTTATAAACGAGTTGTGCAAGGATAATGATTTTATCCAAAGTTGGTTGGAATATCAACAAGGAAATTACGCTACTTCGACAAGAATCGCGCGCGATGCGATGGAAAAACTTAAACCAAAGCCTAGTCGAAATGACTTGAGATGGCGGCTGGTTTATCCGGTTCATTATTATGACGAAATCAAAAAAAATGCGCGACCATTGCATAATAGTCCGATTTTAATTCTTTCAATCATCAGGGAGGAAAGCTATTTTAACCCTAAGTCAAAAAGTCCGGTAGGCGCGAGTGGACTGATGCAATTGATGCCTTCAACGGCGGAAGAGATTGCCGCGAAACATAGTATTTTGGTGACAGACCAGCTGCTTTTGAATCCAAGCATCAATATAAAACTTGGCAATTTGTATTATGCGCAGTTAAGAAATGCGCTTTCTAACAGGGATATGTTGGCTGTTTTGGCTTACAATGGCGGAATAGGCTCAGTGTCTAGTTGGAAAGAAAGCCTGAATTACATTGATGTTGACGATTTTGTAGAACAAATCCCTTATCAGGAAACCCAGAATTATCTCAAAAAAGTTTATAAGAGCTATTGGAACTATGTGAGGATTTATTCTGGAGAATAAAGTAATTGTAAAGAAATTTTCACGAATACCGGAATTTAAGCAATTTTCAAGCTTGATAGTTTTTAAATAAGAGTGTAATAAAAAGTAGTTAGAAAAGGCTTATAAATGATAACTCAGCAGACAATATTAAACGCATTAGAAAAGTCAAAAATCCCGTTTCAACAATTGGGCGATACAGTCAGTTATGTTGTTGAAAGCGCGGACATTTTAAATACTCATACAAAAAAAGTAACCATGACTTTCGATACAGCCGTGAAGGAATTTCTTAATTCAAAAAGTCGGATTGTCGAGATTGTTAATCCTATTAAATCCACTCAAGTTTTGATTGAAGATAATAAAACTTTCCGCGGCAAAGTGCGGAGCCTTTTTACAAATATTATTCAATTGAAAAAACCAACGACGGGCTGGTCCAATAAGGTTGCTGTTCAAAAAAATTACGATTTGAGAAAATATAACCTGACGATTAATGAATCCAAAACGGATTTTAATAATCCGGCGCAGTCTGTAAAAACAATGACGAGATTAATTAAGCCGTCTTTTGATGCTAGACCTGCTGCTACAGGCATTATTTGCCAACCTTTTTCAACGCTCAAACCTTATGATGCTGCTAGGTTCAATTTCTAAAAGTGATATTTTGTAGTCTTCAACTTCTTGCGTGAGTGCTAAAAATTCTTTGTAGCCTACGGAATGAAGCGTTTTAGAAACTTCAACATTCGATATAAATTCGATTTTATATTCCTTGTCTGTTCTTTTTAATATTTTAATCATTTCACTATCTTCAAAAAGTTGGAGAAGCGAAACTATGATTTCTTTGGTTTGAGCCAAAAATGAGGCACTTTTTTCCAAGTCAAAAGCCCCACTCTTGTTGTTATGCGCGAATTTCAACATTCCGGAGAATGTTTTCAAAATTTCTTTTTCGTTTATTTTTTTCACTTCATGGTTCATAAAATGCAAAAATTTTGGTGAAGCTTGTTCAATGATTTCCTGCAAAAGCTCTGGGCTTGCAGGATAGTCGAAAAACATTACCACGTCTGTGTTTTTTATGTTTTGACGATTAAATATCTTATCAGAAAGTGATTTGTGAGGTTTTAATTTATCCAAAACGGATTTGTCTTCAGCAAAAATCGCAATTTCCAAGCTGGATGTTTTTACGTAATCGTTTACACTTGCAAAAATGTCAGTTTTTTTCCGGTGGTCGTAAATCCTAATCTCAGATGATTTTTGCGAAGCCGCAAGCTCTTCTTCTGCTTCTCCGTAGTCCAAATTATCCGCGTGAACATCCTGCAATATTAATTGGATTGAGGTTGCGCCGTTAAATGTATTTATTTGCGGGCAAAATGCTATATCCAATTTGTCACCTGAAACAAGTGAAATGTCGCCTTTTGACCACCAAATACAGTCGTAAGTATCGTGATTTGTATCTTCAACAACTATTTTGAGGTGATTTTTGTTGGAGCCCATTAATTTTTTTTGGTTTAGGGTAACATTTCTCAAGACAAATACAGGGTTTGGATTTGCCGCCCCAAAAGGTTGGAGCCGCTCAATGTCTGAAACTAAGTTTCCGTCCACTTCGTTGGGCTGAAGTTCCAAATCTACCTTCAAAATCGGTGCAAGTTCTTTGCCGTCCAATATTTCTTTAATAGTAGAATCAAGCTTGTGTCTTACGTCTTCAAACGAAGTTTTTTCTACGTTAAAAGAGAGTCCAGCCGCCATTGCGTGTCCGCCAAATCCGTCTAAAAGTTCCGAGTTAGCAGAAATCACGTCGTAAAGATTGACTCCAGCGACACTTCTGGCTGAACATCTGGTTTGCTTTGTTTCTTCACTGTAGGTCATCAAAAACGTCGGCTTGTAATATTTTTCAACCAATTTTGATGCCACAATACCGATTATTCCGATGTGCCATTTTGGGTTGAACAAAATAATCGAACTATCAGTGTTGCCTTGGGTTTTAAGTATTTCTTCTGCTTCAAGAAAAATTTGTTCGCATAACTCCTGTCTGACCTTGTTGAAATTGTTTAAAGAAATAATCGACATTTCAATTTCTTGTTTGTTATCAGAGACGAGAACTTTCAAAGCCTCTTCGACCGTGTCCAATCTACCTGATGCATTAATCCTAGGTGCAACCCCAAAGGCTATCTGCTCAGACGTAATAGGCTGTTCCAGCGTGTATCCTGCGACTTCCAAAAGTCTCTTCAGTCCCCAATGTTTGCCGTTTGAAATTAATTCTAAACCTTTTGCGACTAAATATCTATTTTCGCCGATTAAAGGCACAAGGTCAGCAACAGTTCCAACTGCTACGTAAGGTAAAATTTCGTAGATGAAATCCAGTTTTTTGTATTGTTCTAAAAGCGCTTGAGCCAGTTTGAACGCGACACCAACACCTGCGAGCGAAGTTAAATGTTCAATTTCTTTTGCTGAAAGCTTTTCGTCAAGTGCGTTTTGGGCTTTTGGGTTAATTATTGCAAGAGCTGGAGGCAGTGCTTCCGGGGCTTCGTGGTGATCTGTGATTATCACGTCAATCCTGAAACTGTTTATAAATTGAACCTGCTCAACATCACTTACCGCACAATCTACAGTGATAATAACTTTTGGTTTTTTGGTCGTCATTAATTTCACTAAAGCTTTTACGTTTAGTCCATGACCTTCTTTTTCTCTATCGGGAATGAAGTGACAAATATTCGCGCCAAGATGAGTCAAAGTTCTTATCAATAATGCTGTTGAAGTCACGCCGTCCGCATCAAAGTCGCCGTAAATCAGGATGGTTTCCCCTCCGTCAATCGCCTTGGATATTCTTTCCACGGCTTTTGGCATGTCTGTAAAAACATTTGGATGAGTGGGTGTTATTTCAAGCGGATTCAAAAATTCCTTGACATCTGTAGGTTTTGTTATCCCGCGGGTAGTCAAAAGTTTCTCAATAACAGAGCTCCCTTTGGTGGTCTTTGCAGCCGATTTCGTGTTTTTATTTTGGTTTATTATCCACTCTTTTTTCATAGTTAAATTATAGCATAAATTTCTGGGGAAACTAATTATTGAACTGTACCCCAAATGTGGGAAACAGAAAACAGGGAACGACGTGCGCTTTCCGTTCACTCGCCTAATGCTTGAACAAAAACTTCTTTTGCGATAATATTCTCCTATAGTAGGGTGCACTCACCAGTGCATCGATTAAATTGTTGCAGCAGTGACTGCAACCTACAGATTAATAGTTAATAGCAGGTGGAAAATGAGCAAATATTTATTGGAAATAGGAACGGAAGAATTACCTTATAAGTTTATCCCTCAGGCGATTCAGCAATTGAAATCAGGGTTTGAAAAGTTTTTTCAGACTAATAACATCGAATATAAATCGATAGATGTTTTGGCAACGCCTAGAAGACTGGCTGTCATAGTTGACGAACTGGCTCAAAAACAACCGGATGAAGAAAAAATTGTCAAAGGTCCGATTAAAAAAGTTGCTTATGACGAGAACGGAACTCTAACCCAAGCCGGAAAAGGGTTTTTGCTTAAAAACAACGTTGACGAAAAAGATGCCTACATCGAAAATGATTATTTACATGCGAAAGTGTTTTCAAAAGGTAAATTAACCTCAGAAGCGCTTCAACAAAATGTTGCTCAAATAGTTTTAAAACTCCAAGGTCCTTATTTTATGCGCTGGGCAGGGTTTGACGAAAAATTTTCGCGCCCAATCCGATGGATTGTTTCACTCTTGGGCAACGAAGAAATCCCTATCCAAATCATTGACGTAAAATCTTCAAAATTCACTCGCGGACACAGATTCACGAACCAAGCCAACGGGCAGAATATAGAAATTAACAACCCTGACGAGTATGTGGAAAAGCTTAAAAATGCCCATGTCTACGTCAATCAAAACGAAAGAAAAGCTTTAATTGTCGACTTAACTAAAAAAGAAGCCGACAAATTGGGTGCAACAGTTCATTATGAGGAAGATTTACTCGACGAAGTCACTTATCTTTGCGAATATCCAATCCCATGCGTTTGCGATTTTGAAGCGAAATATCTTGACATTCCGCAAAAAGTTACGGTTACTGTCATGGCTAACCACCAAAGATACTTTGCACTATATAAAGATAATAAGTTATTAAATAAATTCATTACAATCACCAACTACATCGGCAGCGAATTTGAAAACATAAAAGCCGGTAATGAGCGCGTTATAACCGCAAGACTCGATGATGCCATCTTCTTCTTCAACGAAGATACGAAAAAACCTT